>ENA-ORBV01000210-ORBV01000210.1-microbial-mat-metagenome-genome-assembly--contig:-NODE-210-length-128781-cov-14.102879_pt1 | contig 128781 bp, 94 predicted proteins | sample MGYA00237777_ERZ505514 | MGnify/ENA primary metagenome ERZ505514 (study PRJEB26160, sample SAMN06269048) | microbial mat metagenome | isolation source: Oligotrophic lake microbial mat | place...
TTCAAGCAGAAGACGGCATACGAGATTCGCCTTAGTCTCGTGGGCTCGGAGATGTGTATAAGAGACAGGTACATCGGGGAAGCAGAGCAGGTGGACAAGTTCGAGCGACAAGCCGAACGGTTCGCCGCCGCGTTCCTCATGCCGATTCCGCTGCTGGTCATTGAGTTCTTCGCAGCGGTAAAGACGCACGCGCCGGGTGCAAAACAGGCTGTCGAGACGGCTGTCATGTCAACCCCGCAATCCGAAGAACTTTGGCGAGAACTCGTCATTCCACGATTGGAATCCCGGTTCGCGGTTTCCCGAAACACGACTTGCCGACGTGAGGCTCTCCGACTCTGTCTCTCTGTTGCCCCAGGAAATATCAGAACGCATCGCTGCGGACCTCGTATTCAAATCCTCGTTCGGGGACAAGCCTCAAGGCCGTTTTCACACCCGATGAACGGTTGTTTTTCATCACACTGTTCGCAGTTTAGCGTACATGCAATGGAGTTCAGGATGGAAGCCTCGAACAGCACTGAGATCAACGAATCGTGGGCGCTCACCAGCAGCGACGGACCACCTCCACCGAATGAGCCACCCCTTCCAGAAGACGTGCCCACCAAAGACGTCAGAGGCCAGTGTTTCATGTTCTGTGTTCGCTGCGGGTTCGCTGCGACATCCGCCGGCGATTGCTGTGATCGGTGCGGAGTTCGGCGGTGTGCAAGTTGTTCGGAGTAAGGCCTCCGCTCCTTCCACATGGAAGAACCGTCCTTCACCACTCTCGATGTTCACAACCCCACCAAACTCCGACAAAGCCAAGGCCAATCCAGGCCGCGTGGCCCTATCTGCGGAAGAACTCGCTGAAATGCTGGGAGTCAGTCGGTCACACGTGTTCAGGATGGCAAGCTCTGGACTACTGCCACCCGCCATTCGCTTTGGGCGGGTGGTTCGCTGGAGTCGTGCCACGATCGAAGATTGGGTAGCTGCGGGTGCCCCGCCCAGGGACACGTGGGAGGCACTCCTCGTGGACGGAGTTCCCAATCGAGCAGCACGCTCACCGAAGCGTGCATGATGTCTACAGATACACCCCACCTTTTGAATGGAGGCGACGATGCGAGTATTCCGGTCTACGTACAAGGACAGGAAAGGCAAGACTATAACGACAGAAACGTGGTACGTCGAATTCGCCGACCACAAAGGCGACACGCGACGCGTCTCTGGCTTCAGCAGTAGGTCTTCGACCCAGGAACTGGGCAGAAAGCTGGAGCAACTTGCCAGCTATGCCCGTGCGACCGGCGGGCAGATTGATCCGAATCTCCAAGGATGGGTAACCGATTTACCGCGTGGCCTAACCCGCCGCCTTGCGGAGATCGGATTGCTCAAGGCCGACCGGGTGTCGGTTGGAAAGCCGCTTAAAGAGCACGTTGCCGACTACGGGGCCGCGCTTTTGGCAAAGGGTGGCACGGGGAAGCGTGTCAAGCAGGTGACCCGACGCGTTGGTCGCGTGTTCGAAGGCTGCGGATTCCGTTACTACGGAGACATCTCCGCCAGCCGAGTGCAGAGCTTTCTCAATGCGCTGCGAAAAGGGGATGAAGCGGAGAGCGAGAAGCGGGAGGTGATCAGTGCACAAACTTTCAACTATTACCTCGCAGCAGTCAAGGCGTTCTGCCGGTAGATGGTCAAGGACCGTCGATCGGTTTCATCGCCCGTCTCGCATCTTGAGCCACTCAACCCTCCCATTGATCGACGCTACGAGTGTCGTGCTCTCAACGAACCAGAGCTTCGCAAGCTCATGCGTGCTGCAAGTGAAGGCCGCGAGCTCATTGGCGTTGATCGCCACCGCGTGGTCGCGTGGCGGCTTTCCGGTTGGGACCGCTCCATTCTCTACCGACTGGCAGTTGAAACGGGGCTTCGCGCCAGCGAGATCCGCAGCCTGACTCCAGAGTCATTCGACCTCAACCCCAGTCTTCCGACAGTCAAGGTTCTCGCTGCCTACTCCAAGCACCGCCGCGACGACACTCTTCCGCTTCGAAGCTCAACGGCGGGCACTCTTGGCACCTACTTGAAAGTGCGAGTTCCTGCCAAGCCCATTTTCAGCCTTCCCAGGCGAGATAAGCTCGCGAACATCCTTCGAGTTGATCTGGCTGCGGCCGGCATCCCTGTGAGTGACGCACAAGGCCGCGTAGTCGATTTTCACGCTCTTCGGCATACCTTCATCACCAACTTGGCTCAGGGCGGCGTGCATCCGAAAACTGCTCAGGCGCTCGCTCGACATTCGACAATCACGCTCACGATGGACCGCTACAGCCACGTCGGTCGCGACCAGGAAGTGGAGGCTCTACGTGTTTTGCCGGACTTGTCGGATGACCTTGAGGACAAACCGACCACAAACGCAAGAGACAATGTCCGACCTCTAGCGGGCACGGAAACTATACCGAATGTCTCGGCGGTATGCTTGGCGCGAATCGAGCGTCCGAGGGCGTCCGAGGGAGACTCTGAGATACTCAGAACACCCGAAACACGACCATGCAAAGAGGCACGATACCCCGAAGAAAACCGCAAAAAACAAGTGGCCCCGGTGGGATTTGAACCCACACGACCCGATGAGGGTCTGCGGATTTTAAGTCCGCTGCGTCTGCCGTTCCGCCACAGGGCCGCGTTGGCGCATTCTATCGGCGCGACTGTTCATGGGTCTGCATTTCGCCTTCGGCTCCTCCGCTGGTCATAGTTCAAGCATCAGCCGTTGTGGATCCTCAATGCCTTGCTTGACTTTTACCAGGAACTGCACTGCCTCGGAGCCGTCGATAAGGCGGTGGTCGTAGCTGACGGCGAGGTACATCATGGGGCGCAGTGCAATCTGGCCTTGGTTCTTGGGGTCTTCAACGGGGCGGCTCTTGATCGTGTGCATGCCCAGGATCGCGGACTGGGGCGGGTTGAGGATCGGGGTGCTCATGAGGCTGCCGAAGATCCCGCCGTTGGTGATTGTGAAGGTTCCGTTCTGCATGTCTTCGAGGGCGAGCTTGCCGTCGCGGGCCCGGCTGGCGAGGTCTTTAATACCCGACTCGATCTGCGCGAACGAGAGAGACTCGCAGCGGCGGAGCACCGGCACAACGAGGCCCTTGGGCGTGCTGACAGCCACCGCGATGTCGCAGGTGCTGTGCTTCTCCACCATCATCTGCCCGTTCTCTTCGACGATCGAGGCGTTGACGAGCGGGAAGGCCTTGAGCCCGGCGACGACGGCCTTGACGAAGAAGCCCATGAAGCCGAGCCCGACGCCGTGCTTCTTTTCGAAGTCTTCTTTGAAGTGCTTGCGGAGTTCCATGATCGCGGTCATGTCGCACTCGTTGAAGGTCGTGAGCATCGCGGCCGTGTGCTGGGCCTGGACCAGACGCTGCGCGATGCGCATCCGAATCGGCGTCATGCGTTCGCGGGTAGCGGCGCCCGAAGGCGGGGTCGGAGCGGCGGACGACGCGGCTGGCGCGCTCGCGGTGGTGGAGGACTTGGACGCCCCGAGGACGTCGGCCTCGCGGATCTTTCCGCCGGGGCCGGTGCCGAGAAGCGTGTTGATGTCTACGTGGAGCTGCTCGGCCGTTTTCTTGGCGAGAGGTGTGGCGCGGACATCGCCGTTGGTTTCTGAGTGACCCGATGAGTGCGGCGGCGCGGTGAGGGTCGCGGTTGCGCTTGCGGAAGCCGACGAAGTTGGAACGGGAGTGCCAGCCTTGGCTTCGATCTTGATGTCCGCCTTGGCGGCACCGGCAGCGGGGGCCGTGGCCTTTTCATCGATCACGCCGACGGTCGCGCCGATGGCAACGGTGTCGCCTGGTTTGACCGACTGCGACATCAGCACGCCGGCGGACGGGGCTGGGACTTCGAGCGTGACCTTGTCGGTCTCGACTTCAAGCACGGTCTCGTCGCGCTTGATGAACTCGCCGACGGCCTTGGTCCACTTGAGCACGACGCCGCTGGCGACGCTTTCACCAGCCTGGGGGATCACGATGTTGACGGGCATGAGCTTGGGTTTCCTTGCGTCGGGCCAGTGGATCGAGGCGCTTGCGCCCTTGGATGAACTTCTTCAAATCATCTTCGTCAAAGCGTGCGGCGGATCCCGAAAAATGAGCGGTCTTGAATTCGGCCAATGTACCGAAAGGACGAGGACGAATCAGCGCGAGGCCTTGGCTGGGGTCTTTGACGATTGAACGGGCGGATTCTTGGGCTTGCCAACGGTGGGCTTCGTTTCGTGCGGCCGAGCGGGGCCGAGGTCCTGCGGGGCCTTGCCGGGGCTTGGTGATCCGTTTGGACTTGGAGTGGTCGCGCCCGATCCGCCGAGTGGTCCGACCGCGAGGGTCAGGAGTTTCTCCTGCTGGTCCTTGTGGGTGTGCTCGGACCCGGTAGCGGGCGACGCGCTCGCGGCCCGCCCGATGTACTCGAGCTCGATGCGGAGTTCTTGGCGGAAGATATCCGAGATGAAGAGATAGGCCCCCGCGTTGCGGGTCTCTTCCTGGGCCCAGACGCGCTTGGCGCTGCCCGAATAGCGTGCGTCGATCTCGCGGGCCAGCGCGGTGTGGAACGGGTAGAGCTGTTCGACGCGGACGAGAGCCACGTCCGTCCTCTTCGCGGCCAGGCGACGCTCGTGCAACTCGTGATAGACCTTGCCCGAGCAGTACACGACCTTGATTACTTTCATGGAGGCGGCCGCGTCGAGGTGCGAGTCGCCGATCAAGTGCTGGAAGGAGCCTGTCAGCAGCTCGTCGGTCGTGCTGGTCTCGGCCCGCAGGAACTTCTTGGGCGTCATGACGATCAGAGGCTTGCGGAAGTTTCGCTTGGCTTGGCGACGAAGCAAGTGGAACACCTGTGCGCCCGTGGACGGGTACACAACTTCCATGTTCTGATCGGCGCACAACTGAAGGAACCGTTCAAGACGCGCGGAGCTGTGCTCGGGGCCCTGGCCTTCGTAGCCGTGGGGGAGCAGGAGCGTGAGCCCGGCCCAGCGGTCCCACTTGACCTCGCTGGCGGCCATGTACTGATCGATGATGACCTGCGCCGTGTTACAGAAGTCGCCGAACTGGGCCTCCCACATGATGAGTGTCTTCGGGCAGGCACGCGAGTAGCCATACTCGAAGCCCATGACGGAGTACTCGCTGAGCGGGCTGTCCCACACGTCGAGCCTGGCTTGGCTTTGGCTCGCGCTGCCCGGCTGGATGTGGTTGAGCGACGTGTACCTTTCGCCGGTGACGATATCGCGGAGCACGGCGTGACGTTGCGAGAACGTTCCGCGGCGCGAGTCCTGGCCCGAGAGGCGGATCGGCGTGCCTTCGAGCAACAGCGCGCCGAGCGCGATCTGTTCGCCGTCGGCGTAGCTGAGCTTCGTGGTCAGCGGCAGTTTCGCACGAGCTTCGAGCGCGCCTTTGAGTTTCTCGTGATGCGTGAAGCCCTCGGGCACGTGCCCCATCGCGGCGCAGATTCGTGCGAGGGTCTTCGCGTCGATCGCGGTCCTGGGTGATTCGAATGAGTAGGTGCCAACGAACCCGGACCACGCGCCGCCGCCGGGCGGAGGGACAGGGCGCATCGGCTTGGCCTGAGCGCTCACCTGGGCTTGGTCCAGCATGTTGATCTCGGCCTCAACCAGTTTTTCAGCAGCTTGGGCGCTGGTCACGCCAGCGGCGGTGAGTTGCTCGGCATACTTCGCCCGCGTGCCCGGGTGGGCTCGGACAAGGGCGTAGAGCTCGGGCTGGGTGTATCCGGGCTCATCCTGTTCGTTGTGGCCGTGCTTGCGGAAACAGCAGAGATCGACGAAGACGTCGAGTTTGAACTGTTGTCGGTACTCCGCCGCGATCCGCACCGCGCGGACGCACGCCTCGGGGTCGTCCCCGTTGACGTGAAGCACGGGGGCGTTGATCATCTTGGCGACGTCGGTGCAGTAGATGGTCGAGCGTGCGTCGTCGGTGTCGGTGGTGAAACCGACCTGGTTGTTGATGACGATGTGGACCGTGCCGCCGACGGTGTAGCCATCGAGGTTCGCCATGTTCAGGCACTCAGTGACGACGCCCTGCGCGGGGAGCGCGGCGTCGCCGTGGATGAGCAGCGGGAGAACCTCATCCTGGCCCTCACGACCCTCGTTGTTCGCGTCGTCCTGCCGCGCGCGAGCCCGACCAAGCACAAGCGGGTTCACCGATTCGAGGTGACTCGGGTTGTTTAGCAGAGAGATGTGAACGTTGCCAGCGGGCGTGATCTGATCGCCGGAGAAACCGCGGTGGTACTTCACGTCGCCCGCGCCCTGATCGAGCCCGCCGCTCCATGAGTCCTCGAACTCGGTCAGGATGCGCTCGGTCTCTTTGCCCAGGTAATTCCGCAGCACGTTGAGCCGCCCGCGGTGGGCCATACCGACGATGATCTTGTTCGAGCCCAACTCTCCCGCGCGGTCGGTGAGGAACCGCAGCATCGGGATGAGCGATTCGCCGCCCTCAAGGCTGAAGCGTTTCTTGCCCGTGTATCGCTTGCCAAGCCAGCGTTCGAAGGTCTCGCTGCGCGTAAGCTGGTTCAGGATTTCGAGCCGTTGCTCGGTCGAGAGCGGCGTCGTCGCGGTCTCAAACTTTTCGGTGAACCATTCGCGTTCGGCCGGCGTGCCGCAGTACGAGAACTCGACCCCGATACTGCCGCAGTAGATCTCCCCCAGCCGCGCGATCAAGGCGCGAAGTGTCAGGCCCGCACCCGCCCAGGTCACAGCCCGGTCAAGGTCGGCGTCCGACAGCCCGTGGGCCGCGAGCGAGATCGGCTCGGCCGCAGGGCGCGGCTGATTCAGCGGGTCGATCGTGGCCGCGAGGTGCCCAAAGACGCGGTACGCCTCGATGAGATTCCCGACCGAAACATCAAACGGCGTGGGGCACGACCCGCCAGCGCCCGACCCGCCGCGTTCCAGCGCAAGCTCGAAGCCCGCGAAAAACGCACGCAGGCTCGGCTCCACGGCATCGGGGTCCGCCTTGAAGCGTTGGTACTCAGAATCGATGTAGGCAGAATTCCACCCGTTGACAGACGGTGGGACAGCGTTTGACGCGACACTCATGACGATCCGTCCTCAAGCCTCGGCGCGATGGCCGAGAACCGAACAAAGACTTATCAACCGAGCCTCGAGGCCCGTAGCTGATGCTAGGCTCAGGCATCGACCGCGGGGTTGCCAGAGCGTCGGACAACGCCCTGAGATCGGCCGCTAGCCAACAGTTTTCAGAGTCCCAGATTCCTTGGTTGGCAGGATTTCTTGGTCGGGCGGTGCGGATCAACTCCGGCGAAACGTTTCCCGCACAAACTTGCCCTCAGCGTGGAACAACTCTCCGTCCCCATGAATCGTCCCGCCCGGACTCTCAGGAAAGGCCCCGTCCGGCCTCAGGTCGCACACCATATCCCAGTGCAGGCCCGATTCGTTGGTGTTCCCGGTCTCGGGGTACCCCGCGCCCAGAGCGACGTGAAACGTCCCGCCAATTTTTTCGTCAAAGAACGTGTTGCCAGTGAACCTCGTCAGATGGTCGTTGGTCCCGATGGCGATCTCGCCCGCGACCCGCGCCCCCTCGTCCTGATCGAGCAGACGGATCAGGTACTCCTCGTTCTTGGTCGCCTTCGCTCCGACCACTCGGCCGTCCTTGAACTCAAGCCGCACCCCCTCGACTTCCTTCCCGCGAAAGACGGCCGGAAACGTGAAGTTCACCACACCGTTCATGCCGCGAGGCCCCGAGTACACCTCGCCGTCGGGCAGGTTCTCCTGCCCGGCACAGTTGATCCATGATCGGCCCGACACGTCCACGGTCAGGTCGGTGCCGTCGTGTGGCCGCGCTCCGCGCTCGCCGTTGCAGGGCGGGACGCAGAAACGGAGGGTCCGCTTGCTCTCGAGGTACGCACACACTTTCTGCTGCTGCGCTTCGAGCCCGCGCCACGCCGCCACCGGATCGGGCAGGTGCAAGAAACCGGCTCGATAGACCCAGTCAGCGTATTGCGTCAGCGACATCTCCGCGTCCTGCGCGGCCGCGTGGCTGGGGATCTCCGTTAGCACGTACCGAGTCTGTCCCGCGGCCTTTCTCTTTAGCGACATCGCCAGCAGCCCGCGCCGCGCAGCCTGATTCATTGCGATTCTCCTCGGGTCGATGTTCCCCACAAACTTTGTGTTGTTCTGATATCCCAGCACGATCAACACGTCGCAGGTCGCCAGCCGGTGCGACTCAAACGGCGAGACGTGCGTGAGCTGCGCTTCGCTCCCGTGCCGCAACAAGAGTTCCTGCAGGCTCTCGCAGCGTGGATGAAAGCTCGGGTGCCCGCCAGCCCGTAGCACGGCCTCGAACGTCGCTTCCACGGCCGACATCGCGCCGGGGTCACAGACGATCGTGACCAGGTCGCCGGGCTTTACACGCGTGGAGTATCCAACGATCACGTCGGCGAGTTTGTCGAGCCTGGGATCACGCACGAAAGAATGATATCGAACGAGTCTCGCGCACGAGCATTCCCGTTCGCGTTAGCCGAAACGACCCGTCACGTACTCTTCGGTTTCCAGCAGCCTGGGCGTCTGGAAGAGGTCCGAAGTTCGGCCGTATTCGACCAGCCGGCCCAGATACATGAACGCCGTGTACTCGCTCACGCGGGCCGCCTGCTGCATGTTGTGCGTCACGATCAGCACGGTGTAACGCGACGCGATCTCGAGGATCAACTCTTCGATGCGCAGCGTTGCGATCGGATCGAGGGCCGAGCACGGCTCATCGAGCAGCAACACCTCGGGCTCCGCGACCACCGCCCGCGCGATGCACAGCCGCTGCTGCTGCCCGCCGGAAAGACCTAGCGCCGAATCACGCAAGCGGTCCTTCACCTCGTCCCAGATCGCCGCCGATCTCAAGCTCCGTTCGCAGGCCTCTTCGAGCACGGCACGGCGGTTCTCGCCGTCGATACGAAGCGGATAGATCACGTTCTCGAAAATCGACATCGGGAACGGGTTGGGTTTCTGAAAGACCATGCCCATGCGCTTGCGGAGGTCGATGACATCGACGTCGTGAGCGTACACGGGCCGCCCGTTGAGGATCATCTCGCCGTCCACACGCACGCCGTCGATCAGGTCGTTGAGGCGGTTCACGGAACGGAGGAGGGTTGATTTGCCGCACCCGGAAGGACCGATCAACGCCGTCACCTTCCCACGCGGGACCGGCATGGTGATCCCGTGCAAAGCCTTGTTCGCGCGGTACCAGAGTTGGAAATTCTTGATCTCCAGCACCGGGGCCTCGGCGTACACAGTCTCGTGGACGGAAGGCTCAACCGTCTCATTCCGGCGGATCGCGTCGATGATCGGATACTTGGGCGCGCCGGGCACCTGGCCCGCGCGCGGCAGGTCGGCCACTATCGCGCGAGCCACCGCGGGGGTTGAAGAGGTTCTGGTCTGAGGGTTGGATTGATTACCGCTCGTCACGCTCACCATCGTAGTTCTCCGCCCGTCGCCCGCCCCGCTGCCAGAACAGACTTTCGCACGACCGATCCTCGCACACCGCAGAAACAAAGAGGACTAGAACTGCTGCGATTTCAGCCGACCGCGAAGCCTCGCCCGGATCGTGATCGCGGCGAGATTCAGCAGCATTACGATCACGATGAGCAGCAGCGTCGTGGTCCATACCAGCGGCCGCGCGGCGTCGGAATCAGGGCTCTGGAAACCGAGGTCGTAGATATGAAACCCGAGGTGCATGAAACTGCGCTCGAGATGGATGAACGGGAACTGAGCGCTGAACGGCAGCTCCGGCGCGAGCTTCACCGCGCCGACAAGCATGAGCGGAGCGACCTCGCCCGCGCCGCGCGCCATCGCCAGCACCATCCCCGTCATGATCCCCGGCATCGCGCCCGGCAGCACGATGCGACGAATCGTTTGCCACTTGCTCGCGCCACAGCCGTAACTCCCCTCACGCATCGTGCGCGGCACGGCGGCGATCGCCTCTTCAGTAGCGACGATCACCACCGGCAATGTCATCAAAGCCAGCGTGAGCGCGCCCCACAGCAGCCCGCGTGTTCCGATCGTGGGCGACGGCAGGTTGGCCTCGAACAGGCCGTGGAAGTGAGGGATCCCGGAAATCCAAACCGTAACCACGCCCAACGCCGCGAACCAGATCACGCCAGCCGCAACCGCCAGCGCCCGGTGCCCAGTTGCTAGCGCGTCGCCCGGTCTGGGCTTGGCGTACAGCGCGATCGTGAGCCCCAGCGCCACCAAAACCGCGAGCCCCGCCCCGACCAGCCAGAACGAGTTCTGCCCCATCGGGCTCGTCGGCCCCTGGTCCACGAACTTGCCGACGGTGTAGCAGAAGAACCCCAGACCGAACACGCCGTAGACGATGCTGGGCACCCCCGCGAGGTTGTTCACGGCGATCCGCACCGCGCTGGTCAATGGCCCCTGCTTAGCGTACTCGCGCAGGTACAACGCCGCGATCACGCCGAGCGGAACGACCACGAGGCTGAGCAGGAGCGTGAGCAGGACCGTACCGAAAATGACCGGGAAAACACCGCCCTCGGTGTTGGCCTCGCGCGGATCGTCGAGGAGAAACTCGCGCCAGCGCGAGAAGTACACGCCCACCTTGCCTCCAAAGCTCAGCGCGTTGGCGGGCACGGCACGCACGACCTGCGCGACCATCAACGGATCTTCAGGCGAACTCTGCCGCAGCGGCGCGAACGCGCCTCGCGACGGCTCGACAAACTCGACCCGCTCGCGGCCTTCCTCTTCACGCAGCTCGTTAATCGTTCCTAGAACTTTCGCGTACTCCGTTTGCAACGCCGCCGTCTTCTCAACCGCATCGGCCCTTATCAGGTCCAAACCTGCCGCCGAGACGCGAGGGCCCGACCACGGGTGCTCCAGGCCGACGAACACCACGCCCAACGCCACGACGCACCACAGCGACCGGGCGATGACCATTCCGATGCGCGGGTTGGCGGTCCGACGCCGCGCGAGCAAAATCGCCCCCGCCGCTGCGCCAGCAATCGAGACGACGACCGCGAAAACTCCGACGATCCCGAGCATCGGCGCGTCGTGCGGTGCCACCGTGCGTGCGTGCTCGATCTCCGCAGACTTCACCCGCAGCCGCTGGTCGTCCATCTGACGGTTGAGCGACCCGATATCGAACTTGGTAAGCCGCTCGATCGCTTTGTGCCGATCCGCGGCCTCGATGTGCTTGCTCTGGAAAACACTCCACGCCTGCTCGGCGTTGCGCGTGAGGTACGTGGACTCGCGCACGACACGCGTGCCGTCGCTCTCCGTGCGCTCGACCTTTCGGACCACACGTTGATCGCCCTGCGCGCTCGGCAGCGTTCCTTCGGCGACAACCGCTCCAGCCGATGCAGGAACCTTGACCGTCTTCATCGAGATCACCGCGCGAGGTTCGCCGAACCACACGCCCCATTCGTTCCGCTCGAGCATCGTTGCCAGCGGCGGCCTTTCGACGGACTTGATGTCCGCGAGCGTGACCCAGCGGAAGGGCGCACCGATCTCTTTGTTGCCGGTGCGGTAGAGCCGCCGGATCGGGCGGCCGTCGCCATCGAACGCATCGCCGCTCGCAATTGCGCGGACCTGCGAGAGGTGCTTCGATTCAATCTCGCCGGGGTCGAACGGCTCGTCCCGCATGGGGATTCCCAGAAACTTCCCGCCGTCGATCAACGTGACCTTGTCGATCGGCTGAGGCCAAAACGTTGTGAAACCCTGGTACGCGATCATCGAAAGAAGCCCGACGATCATCACAACGCAGAGCGTGAGCGAGAGCCCCATCAGCCACAGCAGCGGCTCGCCTCGCGCTGAGAGAGGCGTGCGGCGCGAGATCAGCGCACCTCGAGCCCGCCCAGTGGGCGCACCGGGCGGCGCGCCCGTTGTTGCGCTGGCCAGAGGATCCGGAGTTGGCTGCGCCACGACGCTCACAGCGCGATACTCCGCTTTCTGAAGTGCTGGCGAACGACCTCGGCCAGCGTATTCACGATAAACGTCAAACCAAAGAGCACGAGCCCGCACAGGAACAGCACGCGGTAGTGAGTGCTGCCGTTGGGCGCCTCGGGGAGTTCCACCGCGATGTTGGCCGAGAGCGTGCGGAAGCCGGAGAAGATGTTCCAATCGGTCGAGGGCGTGTTCCCCGTCGCCATCACCACAATCATCGTCTCGCCCGCCGCTCGCCCCAGCCCGATCATCACGGCGGAGAAAATCCCCGACGCGGCCACCGGCATCACGACTCGCCACGCCGTCTGCCACGGCGTTGCGCCGCAGCCCAGAGACGCTGAGCGCAGCGAATCGGGCACGCTCGCCATCGCGTCCTCGCTGATCGTGTAGATGATCGGGATGATGGCAAAGCCCATGATGATCCCGACCACCAGTGTGTTCCGCTGCGAGAACGGGCCGAGGATGGAATCGCGGGTGTCAAAGCCCAGCGCGGTGAAGAACGTCGCGGCCAGTGCGCTGAGCCCGACAACCGCGAGCACCGTGAGCCCGAACTTCGCAAGGTCCAGCAGGGCAGCGCGGCCAGCGCTGTGCCGCGACGCGATCGCGTTGAAGCGTCGCGCTACAACCTTCCCGTTGAACACCGCCGCCAGCACCGCCGAGGGAAGCATGAGCACGAGGAACCAGCCCGGCCATGGTCCGCCGACGCCGCCGTCCAGCCAGCGGCGGATGCTGACCGGTTCGGCATCGAACGCCGCGAGCTTGGCGTCCGTGACGGTGACTTGCTCGGGCGTGCTGGGCTCAACAGGCCTGACCACGTTGCCGCCGCGGAAGTACAGCCCTCGCGCGCGCAACTGCCGTTCTTCGTCGGGGCTCATCGTGCTGCGACCGCCGACCCACGCGGGTCGTTGTTCGGCTGGCACGGCCTCGAAAGAACCCGCGAAGACCAGGCGATCGTTCGCCGTCGGCCTAAAGAGCGATCGTTCGAGCACCGGCCCGACGAGCGACGCGACGCCCATGCCGGTCGCAACGACCGCAAACATCAACGCCAGCTTCGCGGTCGGCTTGATCTTGAGCGCGGTCCACGGCGGGATCAGCTGCCACAGGTACGCCGCCAAGAGCATCCCCAGCGGGATCACCGCGAAACTCGCGAGGATCGCGGGCAGCCAGTCACGCACGTATGGCGCGATGATGATCGCCGCGATGAACCCCAGCACCACCGACGGCAACGAGGCCATCATCTCGATCGCGGGCTTGACGATCCGGCGCACGCCCTTGTCCATGAACTCGCTCGTGTACACCGCGGCCAGCACGCCAAGCGGCACCGCGAAGAGCATGGCGAACGCGGTCGCCTTCATGGTGCCCAGGATCAGCGGCACGAGGCTGAGCTTGATCTCGGAGGTGTCCTCGCCCGACGAGGACTGGTAGACGTAGTCGGGCTTGGGCGCGCCCTCGTAGTGGACCTTGCCGAAGAGCGACAGGAAGCTTGCCTCGGGGTGTCCAGGGCTGAGCGACCAGAGGCGGAACGCGCCGGTGGAATCGACGCCGATGATGCCGTCAAGCTTGGGAGTGGGAGTCGCGGCCGCGACGGCGCTCGTGAACGCCTGGATCGGCGGGACCACTTCTTTTTCGCTGGTCATATGCCGGACCGTCACACGCCCCGCGGCATCGCCGATCACCAGCGTGCGATCGCGCGTGCTGACGCCGATGCTGGTAACGGCCGAGTCGCCGACGCTGAAACGGTGCGCAACCACGAGCTTGTTGGAATCGCTGATCGTGGTCGAGCGATCGACCGCCGCGAACACGCCGAGCACCTCGCCCTCGCTGTCGCCGATCAGCATCGTCAGCCCGCCGAGGAGCATGCCCGCGGTCGTCACCCTCTGTCCGGGCTTGAGCAGCTCGATCGTTTCGGCGAGCGCGATCGGATTCTCGTTAGGCTGAGGCGAAGAGTATCGCTGGCAAAGCCCATCGCTCCAGAGTGTCAGCACGCTCGATTCGTCGCCAGTGACGAAGATATAATCCGGCAGCCCGCGGCCCTTGGGCAATTGAAACGGGATCGGGAAGCTGGTGAGCGTGGTGCGGGCCGCGCCGCCGCCGCCCAGCGGCACGACCGTCTTGACGAGGTTGAACTCGGCCGTGCCGTCGTCGCGGAGAGCAACGACGAACTCGTTGTCGGCGCGGTTGCGAAAATCAATACGGCGGATCGCTCCCGAGCCGTGCGCCATCGTGGTCGGGGCCCGGAACTTGATCGCGGGAAAGATCACGCGGTACTGATCCGATGAAACCCGCTCGACAAGCGAGCCCGAGGGAGCGTCCTCGTTCGCCGGCAACACGCGGCTCGCACCTATGGCTAGGCCCGCCGCCGAGGCCGGTGTCGTCGGCGAGATCGAAGATTCAAACCCCAGCGTCCCGAGTTGGATCGAGCCGTCGTCGAACCCCAGCGCCGTGCGACCCGTCGAGGCGTCAAACGACCACGCGGTCAGCGACCGGCCAGCTGGGACAATTGACTGCGAGACGACCGTGGCCCCGTCGCTCAGATGGGTTACGCGAACAAGACCGGCTGAGTCCATTGTGAGGATTGAGCGTCTGTACTCGTCGCTCACCACGAAGAGCGACCGCCCGGTGTTTGCAGAGCGACCATCGAGAACGAGTTCGGTGCTGCCGCCCTTGAAGAGCGGGACGACCTGCGCGACGAGATACACGCAGATCCCAAGCACCGCAACGATCACCGAAAAACCGCCCACCCCGATGACCATGCCCGCGACCGAATCCCACACATGCACGGCGGCCCGCGTCTTTCGTTTACGCGGTTGCGGGGTGGTTGGTGGTGGCATCAGTTCACCGGCGGCTTGACGGTCCGAACACAAATCGAGCCGCCCGCTTCGTGCGGGCGGCCCAAGAGAATATCTTATTTCAAAGACTGATGGGCCATCGCAGAACGAGTCTGTGAACGAATCTCAGAACGTGGGCTTCAGGCCAACCTTCTTGAGATCCTCGCGAGCGATGTCAGCGGTCACGGGGATGTACCCGTCCTTCACGATGCTCTCTTGCCCGGGACGGCTGAACATCAGCGTCACGAACTGAGCGCGAAGCGGGTCGAGGCCCGTCTTAGCGTCGTAGTTGAGGTACATGAGCAAGTAACGCCCCAAGGGGTACTCGCCGCTGTACGCGGTCTCAACCGACGGGGCGATGGCCTTGCCGGCGTTGGAGACCTTCAGGGCCTTGACCCCTGCGGTCTTGTAACCGATCCCAGAATAGCCCATGCCGAACTTGTCGTCAGCGATGCCCTGAACGACCGCGGACGAGCCGGGCTGCTCCTTGACGGAGGCCTTGAAGTCCTTCTTGGAGAGTGCGTGCTCTTTGAAGTACCCATAGGTGCCCGAGGCTGAGTTACGACCGTAGAGGCTGATCGGCTTGCCAGCGTAGGCCGCGTCTTTCACGCCGATCTGGTCCCAAGTCATATCGGGGCCCGTCACCGAGAAGATCTTCTGAATCTGCTCAAAGGTGATCTCGTCAAGCGGGCAATCCTTGTTGACGTAGACCGCCAGGCAGTCGATGGCGACACGGATGTTGGTAGGCTTGTAGCCGTACTTGGCCTCGAACTTGTCAACCTCGTCCTTCTTCATCTCGCGGCTCATTGGCCCGAACTGCGACTGTCCCTCGATCAGGGCTGGCGGCGCGGTGGACGAGCCCTTGCCCTCGACCTCGATCTTCACGCTGGGATAGAACTTCGTGAAAAGTTCGGTCCAGTGGGTCATGACGTTGTTCATCGTGTCCGAGCCGATGCTCTTGATGTTGCCCGACACGCCCTGAGCCATGCTGTAATCCGGGAGCTTGGGATCGACCTTGACCTCCTGTGCCATCGAGAATGAGGCGCTCACCGCGAAAGTACACAAAGCCGCCGCCGCCGAAACGAGCTTCCGCATGGTCATCTCCTGAGTTGGTCTCGATCAGATCTTGATCTGATTCGAGCACTTCTTCCAAGCAGGTAAAAGTAGGTTCACGGACCAAAAGCAGCGTGAGTTTTGCGCTAAGACTGTGCTAAGAAGGAACGCTCGAAGTGCTTTGTCGAGCGATCAACAACGTCTTTAGCGGCTCTTGAGCACGTACTGCCGACCGCCCCAGTTCACCGGCTTCCCAGATCGAAGCTCCTTCGCCGCCGCGTGCAAAAGACCTCCCGAGATCCAGGCCCCGAGCGGGAACGCCAGCACCGACCAAAGCGGCGCCCGTGCGATCCAGTACACCGTTCCGATCGCCAGCGCCCAGATCCCGATACTGCTCGACGCCAACGCCAGCAGCCAAGGGTTCCAAACGCCTCCCAACCCGTTCTCGGCCAAGAGCCAGCCCAGCAGCCCCAGTGTCATCAGCGGAATGACGGTCCCGGTGATCCGCAGCATGATCCCGTACCGGATCAGCCGCGCCGACTTGTGATGAGCGGCCTCCATGAAGATCCGCTTCCACCCGCGCGAGAATGCCGTCCAGTCTGGATACATATGGCAGTGCAGGATCCCGTCGGCCAACAGAACGCCGACGCGCTGGCCGATCATTTTCATGCGCCGCGCAAACTCCAGGTCGTCCAGCAACGCGTGGCGTACCGCCTCATGCCCGCCAACCTTCTCGTACGCCGCCTTGGAGAACATCAAGAACTGCCCGTCGGCGAAGGGCCGACGAGCCTTGTCACGGTTGGCGCTGATGATCGGGTACTGCCGCATGAGCTCGATGGAATTGGCGGGTTGCACGACCAGCTCGAACCAGCTTTTGCCGACCAGCGTGCTGATCAGGCTCAGCATATCAACGCCGCGATGCTCGATCAGCGCCGTCGCCGCGCTCACGCACCGGGGCGAAAATATGGTGTCGGCGTCGGCAAAGACCAAATACTCCGAATCGCGCACACCAGGCACGTCGCACACCGCCGACCACACCGCGTGGCACTTGCCCGTCCAGTCCGATGGGCACTCGCGGATCTCGTGAATCACGAAGCGAGGGTCGCCCGCAATGACCCGCCGCGCAATCGCGGCCGTGTCGTCCGTACAGCGGTCCATCGCCAGCACGAAACGCACGTTCGGATAATCCTGCGCGAGCAACGACCGCACCAAGCCCTCGATCACGCGCGCCTCGTTGTACGACGCCACGATCACGCACACGCTGGGCGTCCGCGTGCGCACCGCTGCGAGCGACAAGCCCAGCTTGCCAGTGGGGATCGCGACCATCGTTCGGATGATCTTGAACAGGCCCACGAACCAGAACAGCAGCTGAACCGCGGCCGCGAGCGCGAGGAGAGTCAGAACGATGTTCGTGAGAATCGGCATACGGTTCTGCGTGCGTAAAGGGCGGTTTTCTCACCGACGACTCGAGAGAGAGATCACGGACCTTCAGCGTAGCCTTGACTCACGTACCGACCGCCTCGCCCGCAAGAAATCAGGCAGACCATGGCCCTCCGAAGCCCCCGCCTCTTACCAAGGCAGTCTCAGAACACCGCTCGAAACCACACGCCGCCACCTCAGCGATGGTTCGATCGCGTCGGCATCCGAGAGCTCGACCGCCTCGCGCTCGAAGAGTTCGGCGTCCCCTCGATTGTGCTGATGGAGAACGCAGGCCGCGCGGTCGCCGACGCGGTGCTCGCGGAATGTCGTGCGGGTCAGGCGAACGACGTGCTGATCCTCTGCGGCCGGGGCAACAACGGCGGCGACGGGCTAGTGGTCGCACGACACCTTCACAATCAGGGGATCAAGGTTGTCATCGCGCTGATCTCGCCCGTGGAAGAGATGAAGGGAGACGCCCGCATCAACGCCGAGATCGTGCGAGCCATGCGCCTGTGGACGATCGCGATCAACCACAACTCGCCGCGGCGATCCCTGCAAAGGGTCAGCGGCAATCCGGTGATCATCGACGCCCTGCTCGGCACCGGGCTTGAGCGTCCAGTCGGCGGTGCGCTCGCAAGGGTGATCGGATGGACGAACGAACGCCGCGCCGCCCGGGGCACTCCTGTCATCGCGGTGGACGTTCCCTCGGGCCTCGACTGCGACACCGGCACGCCACTGGGCATTGCCGTGCGTGCGTCGACAACCATCACGCTGGTCGGGCCGAAAATCGGGTTCAAGAGCCCTGATGCGAAGCAATATCTCGGAGTCGTGCGCATCGCCGATATCGGCGTGCCGCGCGAGCTTGGTGAGAGGCTCGCCTACCGAACCGGCGCAAAGTCCACACCCGCCAGATCACTCAGCCGGACTTTGATGTGATCGATGAGCGCCCGCTCGAGCGCGAGATCTCCGAACCGTCCGACATCCGCTCGGATCTGAAACCGTTCCGCAGAAGCGGGCTCTCCCCGGCCTGGTGCCGGTCTCGCCGCCCTCCGCACTCGCACGCGCACAGGCTCGTCGGTCACCGTCAGCAACTCATACTCTCGCTCGTCCTCGCCGACCTCTCGGCTCTCGACCAGCGCCATCTGGCACTTCCCGGCCGCGACCCCCACGGCGTTACTCACGTCGTCCCAATCGCCCGTCGATGTTGCGTTCGAGCCCATGCCCAGCAGCAGCGGGCGCGCGTCCCCAGCGCTCCCGCACCCACTCAGACCCAGCGAGGCGATCCCGATCGCCGTACCGATGAGCGTCGTCACGCTCATGCTCCGCGCCGATTCTCGCGCCCGAACCGCGCGGATCCTTCTCAAGAAGTCCGCTGCAAGGCCGCGATCTGAACGTGCTCGGGTCATAAGCTCACTGGGCAGGAAAGGTGTGCAGGGACGAGATCGGGCGAAATCCCGGCGCTCCCTTTTCGCGGTTTACCCGACTTTGGGTTTCGATTGACCTTGGCAAGGGAGCGATCGCAAGCGTGGAAATATCCGTGAGAGTACCGCCGGGGCCCGAGCGTGTCCTGATCCTCGGATCGAACGAACGCAATCTCAAAATGATCCGTGAGGCGCTGGGTGTCGATGTCTCCGCTCGCGACTCGGCCGTGGTGGTGACGGGCGACAGCGACGCCGTGGTCGTCGCCCGCCGAGTTCTGGATAAGCTGGCCGCCGCCGCCCGGCAGAGAAAGCCGCTTGAACGCATCGACGTTCTGAACCTCATCGCAAGCGAGTCCGTCGATTACCACGCTGGCGTCTCCGCAGCCCAGAGCGATTCACGCTTCGCCGCGAAAACCTCGCAGGCTGTAGGGCAAACGCCCGCGCCCTGGAACGGCGAACTGAACGTCTACGCGGGCGGGCGGCCGATCCGCGCCCGAACTCCGAATCAGGAAAAGTACCTGAAGGCCGTGCAGGAGAACGACCTGGTCTTCGCCATCGGTCCGGCTGGCACAGGGAAAACCTACCTCGCCGTGGCCGCCGCGGTGCATCTTCTCAAGGCCGACCGCGTCAAGCGACTGATCCTCGTCCGCCCCGCCGTTGAAGCAGGTGAAAAGCTGGGGTTTCTTCCGGGCGACGTTCAGGCCAAGGTCAACCCGTACCTGCGCCCGCTGTTTGATGCGCTCCAAGACATGATGGACTACCCGACCGTGCGCCGCTTCATTGATCACGACGTGGTCGAGGTCGTGCCGCTCGCGTTTATGCGCGGGCGGACACTCAACCACGCCGTCATCATCCTCGACGAGGCCCAGAACACGACCAAAGGCCAGATGAAGATGTTCCTCACCCGCATGGGCGACGGATCGAAAACCATCGTCACCGGTGACGCGACCCAGATCGACCTGCCCGAGCCCAGCGAGAGCGGCCTGCTCGACGCGGCCAATCTTTTGAAGGAAACCCCGGGCGTCGGCTTTGTCCAACTCGAACGGGTGGACGTCGTGCGGCACCCGATGGTCGAGAAAATCGTTGCGGCGTACGGTGAAGAGCGAGTAAAACCCAAATCTAAATCGAACAAGGCGAAAAAATCTAGATCTGGTGGGGCAGGCAAAGCCGCCGATGTTCTGTACGCTGGTCGCACGCGAACCACCCACTCTGTGGCCAAGAAGATCCGCACTCGTCCCTAGGCCCGAACGAACCATCATTCACGCCGACTCGCTCCGACGACACGCCCGCCAACCGGGCACCGCATGGCCAAGGACACCACGAAAAACCTGACGCGCGCGGATTCGGTTCGGCGCGGCCTGCGCGCACGTCGCGCGTGGTTTGATCGCGGCGACGGGGCCGTCGCTGGCGCGTGGTCACGCTGGATCCAGTTGCCGCGCGTCGGCTGGGGCGTCGTTATCGCCACGGTCACGATCCTCATCTGCGGCGTGCTGGCGTCGTGGTCGCGTGAGAGACCTCTTGTCGCGGTCGGTCGTGTGATGAACGACACCCGCACCGTGCGCGTCCCGCTGGATGTCGAAGATCCCAGCGCGACCGAGTCCAAGCGTGAGTCCGCCCGCCAGCGCACGCCTCGCGTGTACGTCGCCGACATGGCCGTGCTCGACGAGCTTCAGGCCTCGATCCTCAACCTCCCGATCACGCTGGCAGGGTTGGAATCCATCGATCAGGTTGACGAGAAAATCCGTGAACAGTTCAAGCTGACCCCCGACCACCTCGCGGCGATTCAGGGCCAGGCGTTCGACGGAAAGCCCAGGCCCGAGTGGGAGAGCAAGGTTCGTTCCCTCGTGCTCCAACTTCGCTCCAAGCCGATGCTCGACAAGCAAACATGGCAGCGCTCCACGCAGGAGCTCAACGAGGCCAACAAACTCAGCGTCGCGGGCGCCACGCTCTACGTCCGCCGCGGGGATTCGGCGAACGTGGAGGATCTGCCAAGTCTCACCGAATTCACGCAAAGCATGGCTCGCGCATCCGGGTTCACCTCGCTGCCACTCGACGTCGTGGTCGCACGCCTGACGTCAGCGCCCAAGCCCACCTTCCGGTTCGACGCCGCCGCGACCCAGCAGGATGCCAACGATGCTGCGGCCCAAGTCCAGCGCGTGATCCAACGCAACGCGGTCGGTGAGGTGATCTTCCGGCGCGGCGACGTGCTCGTCCCCGCGCGCTCCGAGCTGTACAAGGCCGAACTCGGCGCGTTCAAGGACATGGCCGAGTCCTGGCGCATCTGGCTGCGGCGTGTCGCGGTCATGGCGACGGTCGCGGCCGTCACGCTCGCCTGCGCGGGCTACGCCGCGATGTTCTCGCCACGCTTCCGCCGCGACCCGGCCCGAATGGCCGGGGTCGGGCTCATCATGTGCGGGTCTCTCGCGATCGCCTGCCTAGGCAGCGTCTTCAACCCGGCACTCATGGCGATCACCAGCATCGCGCCCACCGTCTTCGTCGCCGTCATGCTCGCCGTCGCGTATGACCAGCGCGTCTCGATGGCCTTTGGCGTGCTGCACGGCGTGTTGGTCTGCGTCGCGCTCGATCAAGGGATCTCAACCTTCGCGGTCATCCTCACCGGCGTCAGCTTGGTCGTTTGGCAGCTCAAGGAAATCCGCGATCGCAACACCATCTTCCGAATGTCCGTCCTCACCGCGCTCGCGCTCGCGCTCGCCACCGCGATCGCGGGTTTGCTCGATCGTCCACTGACCCCGCAGGTGGTCCGCGAGCTCCTCACCGATTCGGGGCTCGCCGCGGCCGCCGCGCTCATGGTGGGGGGGCTCACGCTCTTTATCTTGCCAACCGTCGAACGTCTTTTCGATATCACAACCGGCCTGACGCTGATCGAGCTCCGCGATCCGCGGCATCCCCTGCTGCGTGAGCTCCAGCAGCGGGCCCCGGGAACCTACAACCACTCCCTCAACGTCGCGGCAATCTCCGAGGCCGCCGCAGACGCCATCGGGGCCGACAGCTTGCTCACCTACGTCGGAGCGCTCTACCACGACGTCGGGAAAATGAACAAGCCCGATTACTTCGTAGAGAACCAATCCGGCGGACCTAATAAGCATGACAAGCTCAGCCCGGCGATGTCGTTGCTGGTGATTGTCGGGCATGTGAAAGACGGCTTGGAACTCGCCCGCGAGTTCGGCCTCCCGCGGTCGCTCCAGCACTTCATCGAGAGCCACCACGGCACCACGCTCGTCGAGTACTTCTACCACCGCGCCCGCGACCAGGCTCTCAAGGCCGAGAAAGAAGCTGAAAGGCAGGCCGAACGCCGCGCCGAAGCCCAGCCCGAAACCGCCGACCACGAGCCCGAGGGCGTGCCGATGCCCGACGAGTTCGAGTACCGCTATCCGGGCCCCAAGCCAAGGTCCAAAGAGGCCGCGATCGTGATGCTCTCCGACGCGATCGAGTCCGCGACCCGCACGCTCGCCGAACCAACACCCAGCCGCATCGATGCGCTCGTACGCTCCATCGCCAACAAGCGACTCCTCGACGGCCAGTTTGACGATTGCGAGATGTCGCTCCGCGACCTCAACCTCATCGCCGAATCGGTCTCCAAGAGCCTCGCCTCGGTGTACCACGGCCGGATCACCTACCGCAGCACGGCCGGCGTAACGCAGAGACGCGCGTAGCCTGGTAGGTCGGATCTCCGAGCCGACTCTTCAAGTTTTCTTACCATCAACGCCCGAATCCCAATCACCGTGCCGCTGCTTCATCGACGCGTCGAACGCCCTCGACCCGCCCGGCGCGACCGTCAGCCAACGCCACGAGTCGTTCCCCTTGATCACCCGCGCGATGAGCATGATCTGTCCGACGTGATAGCCATAGTGCGAGATCTGTCGGTTCACCGCGTCGGGCACCGAGTGCGGCTCACCGCGGATCGTGATCAGGCGCCCGAGATCCTCACCCCGCAACGCTTCAACCGCGCCGAGCACCAGCGACCATCCGCTGTCCCACCGCCCGAGCACCGTCGCTCTCGGCTCATTCGCCCGCCGGAACTCGCTCTCGCGGTCGCGACCGGGCTTTTCGCCGTCGGACGTTAGCCAATCTGTCCACCGCGAGACCATGTTACCGGCCACATGGTTCATAACTACCGCCACGCTGTTTGTCCCCGGCGCGATCGTGCGCTGCAACTCAGAATCCGAGAGTTGCACGATCGCGCCGTCCGCCAGTGCTTTCTGCGATTGAAGAACCTTCGCCCAGGCATCGATCACAGCGACGAGGATTGCGTCCTTCGTGACGTTCATGCGCGCCCCCTGTTGAGCACCGTTCGTTCTCACTCCGCGCGTCACATCACACCCACACCACCGCCATAGAACTCTTCCAGCACCGCCACCCAAGCGGCCGTCGAACCGACCGCAATCATCCGCTGCCGGACTTCTTCGGCGCGCGGGTGGTGGGTCGAAAATCGGATCGCGAACTTTCGCATCAGCTTTGACGTGTGCTCCTCGCCGTGCCGGAAGTTCCGGGTGACGGCGAGCGAGAGCTGAAAGTGTTGCCGCAGCACCTCGCGCTGTTCGTCCACCGTGGGCGCGGTCGCGAGTTCCCCGGCCATCATCTGCCGCGCCTGCCGGAAGATCCACGGGTTGCCGATACACCCGCGCGCGACCGAGACCGCGGCCACGCCTGTGTACCCGATCATACGAAAAATGTCGTCAACTTCCCACACGTCGCCGGACCCAAAGATGATCTTGCCCGGGTTGCGCCCAACCAGATCACGCAGGAAAGTCCAGCGGCTCGGACCAACATACTTCTGCTCGACCGTCCGCGCGTGCACCGTCGCCCACGAGTAACCCATCGAGTAGGCCGCGTCGAAGATCCGCTCGAAGTTCTCCGCCATCTCCGGCGTGTCGTCGTAACTCCGCCGCATCTTCACCGTGCACACCGTCGAGCTCGGCACCGCCTCGCGCACCGCTTTCAAAAGCTCGATCGCCCCGGCCGGCTCGGTCAGCCAATGCCCGCCGCGAGCCTTCGATTTGATCTTCTTGACAGGGCAGGCGAGGTTCACGTCGATCACCTCGAACGGCGTCCCGATCGTTCCGGATGAGGTCCGAGCCAAAGAGAGATTCGAGTTGCTCGGCTTGAGCGGTTCGTTGCGTGCGTCGCCGTCATCAACGGAATTGATCGCGTCAATCTCTTCTTCGCACGACTCGCCGCAATCGCCCGACCCATCTCCCAGTCCCTCAGTTGGATCGAACCTCCCAAGCTGCTCGCCCCCCGGCAGACGAAGATGCGGGCGCTCCGCGACGTGCGTGGTCGGCAGCAGCCCGTCCACCGGGTACGCCATCTTTCGATAGAACTTGTCTCCGCGTTTCCCCTGTTCCGCGACCTTTAACGCCGATGCAGCCATCTCGCGGGGATCACTGCCCATGATCTGGCACGCCAGCGGGTGGTCCTCGATCCCGCCCGGGACGTTGTCGTGAAGCTCGCCCAGATCCGCCTTGACAAACCCGCGGCCGCCCGCCAGCAACGTGCGGTCGAGCAACGCCTCCGTCACGCAGAACGGGCACCCGTGCCGACGCGCGATGATCCGCATGGCCGCATCTGAATACCCGGCCAATCCGGCTTGAAAGAACGGCGCATCGAAGCCCGGGACCAGCTCCGCCAGCCGCTGGTCCACGTCGCGCCGCCCGACCTCGACCGCGATCCGACGCGGTTCGAGCCGCTCGGACCCGGGCGCGATGGCCGGGCTTGGTTTGGTGGCGTTATTGCTGGGCGAGTTGCTCTGGACGGACATGCGAGCGATCATAGGGGCGTGACAAACACCCAAACCGCTCCGACCGCACCGAACCTTTCTTCGACCTCACTCTCCGCCGGCCAGGCCGCCGCGTCTCGCTCCGCACGCTTGCATGTCATTCCGCTCGTGGCCGCCGCCATCCTGCTGGCACTCCCCGCCTGCTCTGGCGTGCCGACGCCGGTCCCCTACGCCAGGCCGTACCCCGCGCTGACGCAATCCCAGGCGCTCAACATCCAGGTCTTCCGTACCACCAAGCACCTCGAACTCACGAACACCACGGCGCGAGCGTTCGGCCCTTCAACACTCTGGCTCAACGCTCGGTTCTCGCGCCCGATCGACGGGCTCGGCGTCGGTCAGTCGCTCAAGCTCCGCCTCGAAGAGTTTCGCGACGAATACTCCGACGTCTTCCGCGGTGGCGGATTTTTCTCAACCGAGGCCCCCGAGCGGCTTGTTCTCGCGCAGATCGAAACTGTAAACCCGGATGCAAAGCCCGATCTCGTCGGGCTCATCGTGGTCAAGGGAAAGGACGAGTAACTCGTCGTGCTTGATCTGGGTTCGGGCAGCAACGCTATCGCCATCACGCCGACGAACAACGGAACCGACACACCAACCCAGATTCAGCCCTCGTTGAACCGAACTCTTCTGAAAGCCTCGTGAACATGGCCAACATCGTCGTCATCGCCCCGCACCCCGACGACGCCGAGATCGGCATGGGCGGCACCATCGCTCGCCTCGCCGATCAGGGCCACGACGTACTCATCTGCGACCTCACCGACGGCTGCCCGACGCCCTACGGCGATCGCCCCACACGCCTGAACGAGGCCGCCGCCGCGCTCGAATGCCTTCAACCCGCCGCCGGCAACGGCAGGCCGATTCGCCGCGCGATGCTCGATCTCCTCAACCGCCGCGTCGAGCACACCATTGAGAACCGCCACAAAGTTGCGGGCGTGTACCGCGCCCACCAAGCCGAGATTGTTTTTCTCCCGCACCCTGAAGACGCTCACCCTGACCATCTGGCCGCCACGCGCATCGCGACCGACGCTCGTTTCGACGCGAAGCTTACGGGCCTGCAATTCCCCGGCGATCAGGGCAGGCCGCCGATCTACCCGCGCTGCATGATCCACTACTACTGCTCGCACCTGCGCGCCGTCCCCGAGCCGAGTTTCATCTTCGACACGACAACAACCCGCGACCGCAAGCGCCGATCGATCGAGGCCTACGCCTCGCAGTTCGTCCAGAACCTCAAAAACCGCCGCGTGCTCGACATGCTCAGCGCCAGCGACGCGTACTTCGGCAGCCGGATCGGCGTCGAGGCTGGCGAGCCGTTCTGGATGCGCGAGCCCGCCGGGCTCAACAGCCTCGCCTCGCTCGTGCCATAACTCGACCGCGACTCGCGTGCCGTGTCAACGAAACGAACCTCACCTGCGATCGTGAGAACCTCCCGTGCGCCGCGTCGATTCACAACGACGAACTTGATGAGATTCTCGACGGCGCTCAAGCGATCAGGCACTCCGCAACGATCGCCGCTGCCCGTGCCATCTCCTCGCGCGTGTTTAACATGTCCGGGCACAGCCGCACGCTCCCGGATCGCGCATCAGTGTTCAGCCCACGTTCTTTAAGCCGCCCAGCCAACCCCGGCGCATCAATCTGCGGCACCAGCAAGAACGCCCCACGCGGCTCGATCTCTCGAACATTCACACCGTGCTCTTTCAATTTCTGCGCAAGGAAGCCCTGCTGCTCAAGGCTATACACACGCAACCGATCCACCCCGATCCTCGTCGTGAGTTCAAGCCCCGCCAAGGCCTGGCAGACGGGCAACACCGGCGGCGTGCTCTCCAGCCACGCGTCACCGCCGACCTTGAACTCGGGCGAATCGGGTCGCTGGTACAGGAATGTGTCTTTCTTGGCGAACCACCCCGTGTCGAGCGTGCGCAGCAGTGGGGTGGGGCCTGCAAGGGCCGCGGCACCCAGATGCCTCGGATGGACCGCCATCCAGCACGCGCCAGGCCCGCCACGAAGGTACTTGTACGAACCGCCGATCGCAAAGTCAGCCTCAAGCCGCTCGAAGTTCACGGGGACGACACCCGCGGAGTGATACGTGTCGATCATCACGAGCGAGCCGCGGGCGTGCGCCGCCTTGACGATCCGATCGAGCCCGTCCAGCAGCTGCCCCGTCGCGTACATCACCTGCGAGACCACCACCAGCGACGGCGTCTCGCGCGCTTCCGTGATCGCGCGCACGATCGAATCCACCGAGAACAACCCATTCGCGCCTGGCTCGCACCACGTCACGCTCGCCCGCCCGCGCGACTCGTAGGTCTTCAGAATGAAATCGATCGAATCGAACTCCCCGCGCGTCGCCAGCACCCGCGGCCGCTCAACGCCAACGGCATTCAGCACCGCACGCAGCCCCTGCCCGGCCGCGGTCTTGGGCACGATCGCATCGGGCCGTGAAACACCGATCAACTCCGCGACGCCCGATCGGAACCTTTGGATCAGCTCAAGCCAAAGCCCCCAAGCCTCGTCCATGTCGGAGTACCAGGCGTCGACCGCCGCGCGCACGTCTTCGGCCATGCGGTCCAGAGGCAGCCCCAGCGAATGGTTGGCGAGGTAGATATCCTTCCGCGCCAGAACCCTCGAAAAGAGTGGGAAAACATGCTCACGAAGCGCGTCCTCGGTCAGCGGCCCCGGGCCGAGCGATCGAACGGCCCGCTGGATCGAATCTTGACTCATGCCGTTCTCACCGCCAGCCCCCGTTCACATTTCGCTCCGGCCGCGCTCACGTACCGATCTCCGTTCGCACGTCCCACAGCTCCGGGAAAAAGTTCCGGTCCACGATCTTTGACAGGTACGGCACGCCAGCCGTCCCTCCGGTGCCACGCTTCCACCCGATCACGCGCTGCACAACTTTCAGGTGACGGAACCGCCACAGCACGTACTGCTCGTCGACGTCCACCAGCTTCTCGCACATCTCGTAGGCATCCCAGAACCGCTTAGGCTGCTCATAAATTGCCTTGAAAACACCGGTGACTCCCGCGTGCGGCACGTGCGGCTCGCTCACATCGCGGTCCAAGACCTCCCGCGGGATCGCGTGCCCATGCCGCGCGAGATATCGGAGGAACTCGTCGTACAAACTCGGCGCCAACAGAGCGTGCTCGAGCTCCGCGTGGGCGGCCGGGTCGTGCTTGAACAGCCCGAGCATCCGACGATCCTTGTTCCCCATCATGAACTCGATCAACCGATTCTGCACACTCTGGATCCCGCTCGCCGGGCCAAGCACGTGGCGGAACTGCACGTACTCGCTGGGCGTCAGCGTCGCCAGCACGCTCCACTGGTTGAAGAGCTGGGCTTGGATATGCTTGACCCGCGCCAGGATTTTGAACGACGCCCCCAGCTCGTCGTGCCGCACCATCAGCATCGCCGCGCTCAGCTCGTGGATGATCAGCTTGAACCAGAGCTCCGTGGTCTGGTGCTGGATGATAAACAGCATCTCGTCGTGGTGCGGCGGGCGCGCCAGCGGCTTCTGGGCCGCGAGCAACTCTGGCAGCGCGAGGTACGTGCCGTAATCAAGCTGACCGCGAAGGTCGTCGCGGATCCCAGGGTCGATCGCGTGGGGGTCGTCGCGGCTCGATGAGACGCGGCCCGGTGAGTCGCCGCCCTGAGGCGACGGTCCGTGAGGTGTTGGTGATGTCATCGCTCTCAGAGTATCGAGAGCAACGCCCGAACGCGCAGCGACCACGCCCCTCATTAAGTCCGCGGCCAATGACGAACGGCTCACACGACATGTTCTCTGGTAAAGATCACTGCGAATCGGAGATCTGGTCCGAGGTTGTTCCCGGCGCATGACCCAGCGCAAGAGCCGCCGCGGTGCCGCTCTCGATCCTCGAGAATCTCGACCCGGCCGCGGTCAACGCCGCCCCATCACCCGGCTCTGGGACCAGAACGATCGACCGAATCCGGTAGTACTCGTCTTGAGCAGAAACCGAGCAGCCCGACAGCCCCAGCAGCAAACCAGCCATCACGCTCATCGCCGCGGCCAGCCTAGTGCCCTGCCTCGTTCGGACATCGCGCCGACCAATGTTTGTTGGTGCGTTCAAGGACGTCCTCGGACTCGTGATGACTGAGTTCTCGAAGTTCATCGTGAGGAACCTAGCATAGTTTCGGACGCTCTCACCCACAACCCCGAACAAAGCCCATCGGGCGTTCTTCGAGAGATGCCTTTGTCCCCAAGGATTCCTTCGGCTTTCTGACCACCTCGCCTGAGCGCGCGAACGCCAGATTGTTTTCGTCGGCCCTTCCGATCTCGGAACTTTCGGAATAACCGGAATGAACCCTCTGATCGATGGTCTGTCCAGAGTTTGACGAGGAGCGCCGTTCTTCTATCATGCCTCATCGCTGCACGCCGCGGTAAGCCGCAGCCAGCTCTCAACCGCGCCATCCTTCCACGAACGAGGCACGTTCGGGAAATGGTTTAGACGACCGTTCGGACTCTGTAGGGAGCCTTTCATGAAGCCCGCATTCAGCACGGTGGCGTGCCCAGATTGGACCTTGGACCGTGTCGCCGAATCGGCCGAGCACGTCGGCGCGATGGGCGTCGAGCTCCGCACCTTCGGCTCGGGCTCCACCGAGTTTGCGAGCGATCCGGCTCTGATCTCCTCAGAAAAACTTCGCATGCTCTTCGGCTGGGCTGGCGTCACACCCTGCTGCCTCGCCACCAGCATCGCGTTCGACGAAACAATCTTCCCGCCCGTCATCGGGCAGGTGATCTCCGACACCGAACGAAGCGTGCGCGAGGCCAAGAGCGCCATCGATCTCGCGCAATCCATCGAGTGCCCGTTCGTCCGAGTCTTCGGCTTCGAGTATCACGGCAGCGAGAACCGAGCCAACGCCAACGGCCGGATCATCAACCGTCTCTCCAAGGTCGTTGATCACTGCCGCAACAAAGGAGTCCGCCTCGTCATCGAGAACGGCGGCTCATTCGCGACCGCAGCCGCGCTGTCTGAACTTCTCGACCTCGTTCCCGACACGCTCCTCGGCGTCGCGTACAACCTGACCGTTGCAAAGGCCGCGGGAGAATCGATCGAGAACGGGCTCAACGTGCTGGGCGATCGTTTGCTCCTCGCCAAGATGAAGGACCTCAAAGACGGCCGCCCCTGCGCGCTCGGCAGCGGCGACCACGACGCTGCCGGCGCCATCGCCGCCCTCGCCGCGTCAGGTTTCCGCGGGTACCTCATCTACGAGTACGACCGCGCCTGGCTGGACATGCTCCCTCCCCCGCCAGCCCAGGGCGTGCGCAAGCCGGGCTTGAAACCGGTGCAGTTGCCCGACGCGCTCGAAGTCCTGAAAACCTCGATGAAGTTCATGTACGAGCGCCTCGGAGCGGCCGAGCCGGTTCGCAAGCCGCGCCCCGCGCAGCGCGTCTGATTCTCTGAAGACGCCCCCGAGGGAGGGGCAGGGGAGGGTTCAATTTCTCAAGAACTCGCCCGCCAAGTCATCAACCACTGCCGCGAGCTTGGCTTCGCCGAGGCTGGCGTGACGCGCGTCCACCCCACCCGCTGGGCCGACCATGTCGCCGCGTGGATCGCGGCCGACAAGTGCGGCACGATGGACTATCTCGTCCGCGACCTCGCCCTGCGGCTCGACCCCGCACGTATCCAGCCCGGCCTGAAGTCAATCATCCTCGTTGCAGACCTCTACGAAAAACGCGGCCACCCCAACACCGCGCCGCTCCCGCCGGGCCACGCCCGAGTCGCGCGCTACGCCCAGGGCGCGGACTATCACCCGACCGTCAAAAAGCGGCTTTACGCCCTGAGCGACGCGCTCCGCGAACGCTTCAAGAGCGCACAGTTCAAGAGCTTCACCGACACCGTCCCCCTCTTCGAGCGCGAGCACGCCGAGCACGCCGGGCTGGGCTGGGTCGGCAAGAACACGATGCTCATCCACCCGCGTCTGGGCAGCAATTTCGTTCTCGGCGGTGTGCTCACCACGCTCGAACTCGACCCGCCCGATGAACAATCCAGAATCGCCGACGCCTGCGGCACCTGCACCCGCTGCATCGACGCCTGCCCGACGCGCGCGATCACGCCGTACTCGGTCGATGCGTCACGCTGCATCAGCTATCTCACGATCGAGCGAGAAAAGCCGATCGCGCCGGAGTTTCATGCTGCGATCGGCGAGTGGATCTACGGCTGCGACATCTGCCAGGACGTCTGCCCGCACAACTCGGAGCGCCCCGAGGGCACCGACATCGGCACGCCCAACGCCGCCTATTCGCCGCTGCGCCGCTCGTTCGACGCGCTGTCGATCCTCGGATGGATCGAGGACGATCGCCAGCGTGAGTTCGACGGTTCGCCCATGAAACGCGCGACGCTCGCGATGATGAAACGCAACGCGATGATCGTGGCCGCCAACACGCTGCCGCCCGATCAACTCACCGCGCTGGCGTCGCGGCTGCGCTCAATTCAGACGGACCGGAATGAACCGGAACACGTGCGGGCGACGGCTCAGCAGGTGGCGGCGTCGATCCACGCGAAGCTGGCGGGATCAACAATCGCGCCAGCAGCACCACCGCCAGCCCAGGGATAAGCCACCACTCGACCCGCTCAATTAACCCCATCCAATAGCACGGGGCGGCCACCGCGCACGCACCCAGCCAGACGGTGATGTGCCGCCTAGTAGGTTTCAGAGGATCACGCCAAGTCGGGATCATGCAGAGCCAGACATACGCGGGGAAGACGAGGCCGTAGAAGGACATGAAGAGGCGGTAGATGATCTCCACCATCGAGAGGCCAGCGTACTGCTCGGGGAATCCGTGCCACGCCTGAACCAGCATCAAAAGAAAAAGCACAAACGAGACAATCACCCACCAGATCGAGACCTTTGGTTTCGTCCGCAGGGTGTCGAGTTCTCTGGCAGCGCACGCGGTATGGAGTATCCCCTTCAGAATCCCCTGCCCGATCAGATGAGCAGCGAGCGCCCATTCCGCGATCACAAAGCTGGCAGGAGCAACGTTTCGTGCGAGAATGCGTGACACAAAGTCGGCGTAGAAAAACGTCAGCAAGATCATTCCAAAGAAGAACACACCAAAGCCGATCGCAAAGGCGAGCTTTCCTGAAGTTGGCGTCGTGGCTTGCCGAGCTTCGTGAAACGTGAGGTCTAAATACGGACAAAGCAGAAACCCGAAGCCGCACACGAGCCCGAGCGGCCCGATGCGCACAAGATTCATACTCGGACTATCCGGGATGCTCAGCGACCCGGTGGCGATCAGGATGCACGCCGCGGCGAGAGAGAAGAGAAGCATGATCCCCGTAAAACCAAGTACACGATTTCTCGGGGCGAAAGCGCGAGCGAGGAACGACAACGAGAAAACCACGATGATTGCCGCCAGAGCAACCTTGCTGCTGAACCAAGAACCCGTCAAGAACAGTAAGAAGAAGGCGTGAAACGCAATCGTGATGATCGAGAACCGACTGCAAGCAACGGAGTGCGCACGAACGAGGCGCTCGCTCGCTTCACGATCCGTGACAAACCATCCCATCGCCGCCGCCCCAACCACATTCGGCACCGCGAACACCACGAACCCCCATATGCCGTAATCGCGCACCAGCAGCACCGGCAGGAACATCCCGATGCACCACGTCCACGAGCACGCGAGATAGCACGCCCAACCGAGGATCTTCAGCCATTGCCTTGTGTTTGACGAGAGATTCAGCAAGCCCGCAGTGTACGAATCAATCTCGCGCGACGCGAAGCCGCGGGCATGAATCGTCTTCTACCGAACCTTCCGCCCGCGCGCCTGCTGGTGTGTCTTCGGCGTCACATGGAACGTCGCCACGCACCGACCGACGCGTTTCTCTTTCGCCGCCACCCGCGTGCCCACAGCTTTGGGCAGCATCGCCTCCGCTCCCGGCCGGATCGGCTCGGGGATCAGCGACTGCTGCACGATCTCCATGTCCAGCGTCACGTTGAACTCGTTGCCCGTCGCGATCAACGCCTGCAAATCTTCTCGTGGCGTGATCTTGTACACCGCCGGCCCAAAGCAAGGCCGCATGAACTTGTACTCCAAACTCTTGCACACAACCGTGTACGCCGCACCGGCCGCGGAAAAGACATACATCCCACCCGCGATCTCGCTGTTCCCGAGCAGCGCCGCGCCCGCCATCGCGTTGTACCAGTTGCGGTTGAAGCGTCGGAACGGCAGCACGGCCGCGAACGTGCTCTCGTTCACACGCTTCATCTTGATCCCGCTCTTGAACGCGTAAGGCATCCAGATGAGCGAGCAGACACGCTGCCAGAAATTGTTCCGGGCCGACAACCGGCTTACGAACATGTCGATCCGATCCATCAGCGACGGCTTGCCCATCACCACGCCAGCCGAGGGCATGATCGCGGTCGGTGTTGTCGTGCGGTGCGTCGTTGACATCGGCCCTTGCGAGATCGAGAGTTCTGGGGTTACGGAAAACCTGGCGGGCATGTCGACCGAAGAGGCCTGTGTCTCGGGAAGAGCCTCGGGGAGCGTGTCGGGGTTGGCAGATGAGGAGGTGTTCAAAGGCGATGCCGGAGAACTACATCGTACACGCCTACGCCCTGACGAACGAGCCCAAATTTCAGCAGGATCTCGTGAAGAAAAGCCCATCCATAATTCACCCCTCCGCCTCCAACGTGTACCACCCGGTCGCATTTCGCCGAACACGCTGGCACGGGTTCCCAGCCTCGTGGTCCAGCACCAGCAGCCAATCGTTCAGCACCGCCTCTTCCAGAAACCAGTGCCTCGAAATCATGCTCGTGTATGGCTCAACGTCATAGCCGAGGCTGTACGCCGCCCCGACGTGGTTCACCGTCGGCAGCACGTCGGGCGTGAACACCACCGTCCGCCCACGCGTGTCCTTGAAAAGAATCGCCTGCTGCCCCCAAGTGTGGCCCGGCGTCAAAAACACCGACACGCCAGGAACGCCCGCAAGAGGCGTCGTCCGGTTGTAGATCGGCGTCAGCGGCAGCTCGTCGCGCCCCGCCGCGTACCCCGAAGGAAACGGCCTAGGCGAATCCACCAGCCTCACGCGCTCGCGGATCGGCTCCAAGTGGTCCTTGAAATACGTCCGCGTCATCACGCTCTTGTTGGCCAGCGCGTCGTCCCATTCGCGCAACTGCGTGTAGATCATCGCGTTGGGGAACGTGACCTTCACGCCGTGCTCGCGCGGCCCACCGGTCATCGACGACGCCGCCCCGTGCCAGTCCGGCTTCTCGCCCGGCTTGGCAAGCCTCGTGAGCGCGCCCGAGTGGTCAAAGTGCAAGTGCGACGTCACGATCGCGCCGACGTCCTCGGGCTTGCAGCTCACCTCGTGCAGCGCGTCGAGAATCGTCCGTTCCTCGAGCGAAAAAATCTCGCGGCTCTTGGTGTCGAGCTTATCCCCCGTGCCGACTTCGATCAGCACCAGCTTGGGACCGTCAGTCCCCGTCGCGCGCTCGAGCAGCAGGCAGTTGTGCTGAACACCGACCCGCCCGCGCTCATCGGGCAAGGCCGCCCGCGACCAGACCGACCTCGGGATCAGCCCGAACATCGACCCACCATCGAGCCGAAAGTTCCCGGCCCGCAGCAGCGCCCACGAATAGGTTGTCGCCGTCATCGTCATGCGAAAACCGTAGGGCCACAGCCCTCACGCCGCGCTATTCACGGACCTCGCCTCAAAGCCCCCGCAGACCCGGCACAGTCGTTCTCGTCCCGGGTCTTTCCGCGAAGTTCCTCGCCTCGCCCGAACCGTGGGGCATACTTGTCGTAGAAAAGAATCTCAGCGTGTAATGACGAATCGCACGCGCATGCGTGAGATTTGCTCGCGCAACAGCGGCGAAGGATAAAGAAGAGTTCACCCCTCGCCCTTCCCAGAGAATCAAAGACATGGACAACGGCTCCTCCAACCTCAATCACGCCGCCGCGCCGAACGCATCCATGCAGCCCGGCGCCGTGCCGTCGGCCAGCTTCGCCGCCCCCGCCAAACCGGACACTCGCTGGCGCAAGTTCGCCAAGGAGTGGGTGCTCCCCCTGACTATCGTGGCCGCGATCGTCGCGCCCTTTCGCTCCGCGATCGCCGATTGGAACGACGTGCCCACCGGCTCGATGGAACCCACCATCCTTCCCGGAGATCGCCTCTTTGTGAACAAGCTCGCCTTCGGCCTGCGCGTCCCCTTCACCAAGCGATGGGTCACCCAGTGGCAAGGCCCCGCCAGTGGCGACGTCGTGATCCTCTTTTCGCCCTCTGACGGCACACGCCTCGTCAAGCGCGTCATCGCCGGCCCGGGCGACACCATCGCCATGTCCAACAACCACCTCGTTCTCAACGGCCAGCCAATTACCTACAGCGCCAGCCCCAACGAAGAAACCGAATCGCAAACCCGGCTCCTGACCGAAGGCCTCAACGGCCACGCCCACGCCGTCAAGGAAACGCTCTCCAACACCACCGCGCAACGGACCATCGATCCCCTCGTCATCCCCAAAGGTCAGTACTTCGTCATGGGCGACAATCGCGACAACAGCGCAGACTCTCGGTACTTCGGCCTTGTCCCTCGCGCCAATATCGTGGGCCGAGCCTCCGCCATCGCCCTCTCGGTCGATCCCAGCAACTCGTACATGCCCCGCTGGGATCGCTTCCTGAAATCACTCAAGTAGCACAGCAGAGATCCACGCACGAGTTGTAGTGAGAAAAGCAAAGAGGAAGAGAAAAGACGCAATGAACAACCTTGCCGTGATATCTCATGGTCTCGTCGGAAATACGGCGTGCGAAAAAGTTCACGCGCCGGTCCGCCCTCTCGAACCCACCGAACACGCCCAGATGAACGACGTTCGAGACATCTTCCGCGAGTACGCCGCCAGCCTCAGCTACAGCCTGCGTTACTAAGGGTTCGAGCAAGAACTCAACACTCTCCCCGCTCCCTACGAAACTCCCCGCGTCGTGATCGTGCTGGCCGCCGACAGCAACACCATCGACGGGTGCGACGGCCTCCGCGCCGTCACCGACAGCGTCGCGGAACTGCGCCAGCTCTATGTCCGCTCGTCCCACCAGCGGCGCGAGATCGAGCGTCTGCTCGCGACCACGGTCGTGAACCGCGCTCGCGCGATACGCTACCGAGCGATGCGTTTTAAGTCCTCCGCGTGCATGCACGCCGCGCTGACGATCTGCGAGGGCCTCGGATTCCGCCAGGTGCCGCGCTTCAGCGAAGACCCGATGCCCGACAAAGTCTTCTATGACCAGTACTTCCCGGCAACTCGCTACACCCTGGGCTGCACGCTGCGTGCTTGTTCGCTGCCCGAATCGCGTGGTAGCGACGGCTCTCCGAGCCGTCTCTTTGATCGGTTCCATCTGCGGAAAAGCCTGCGCAGTTGCGGTTCTCAAAGCGCAGGATCAACCGACGACTCGAATCTTTCATTGAACTGAATGACAACAAAGACTCGGCTCGAAGAGCCGATCTACCAGCCGATCGCCAATCCAGGCCTAATCGTGCCGCAGCGCCACGATCGGATCCTGCTTGGCCGCTTTGCGAGCCGGATAGATTCCGAAGATCAGCCCTGTCGCCGCCGCCACGCCGAACGCGACAAAGATCGACCACGCCGCAACGTGCGTCGGCAGAGTGAGTGTCGCGTCAAAGAACTTTCCGATGTACGGCGTCTTGGGCAGCTTGGGCACGACCCACCCCAGCAGCACGCTCCCGCCCACGCCGATCGCCACGCCCACGAGCCCGCCGATCGCCGACAGCACCCCGGTCTCTACCAGGAACTGCCACAAAATATGCCGCCGCGTGGCCCCGATCGCGCGGCGGATCCCGATCTCGCGCGTTCGTTCCGTCACCGTCGCCAGCATGATGTTCATGATCCCGATCCCGCCCACCAACAGCGAGATCCCCGCCACCGCGCCGAACACGATATTGAACGTCAAGGCCTGTTTCCGGGCCGTCTCCAGCAGTTCGTAGGGCACGAAGATCGAGTAGTCGAGCTGGGCCGTGTGCCGCGCCTTCATGATCCGCTCGACCCGCTTGGCGTCGAGCAGCACGCGGTCGCGATCGGGCGAAGAAATGTAAACCTCCGATAGCTGCACCTCCGTGATCTGCCGCGATCCGGTCTGAATCCGGACCACCGTATCGTCAAAGACATTCCGCGCCGTGGTGATCGGGATGTGAACATCAAGATTTAGATCACGCCCCACCAGCGCCGCCCCAGCCCCGCCCGCCAGACCGATCGGCTCCATCACGCCCACCACCGTAAACACCTGTTCGTCGATATAAAAAGTCTGCCCCACCGGGTCTTCCAGCGGAAAAAATAGCTTCCCGATCTGCGATCCCACCACCGCCACCATCGACTTGCTATTCATATCGACCGGCGTGAGGTACCTCCCGCCCTTGGCGATCTTGAAATTGGCCACGCTCGGCAGTTCAGGCGTGGTACCAAAGGCCTGGCTCGTGAGGCGGCGCTGGCCCCGGATGATCCGCCGCCCGACTTCCTTCAGCGGCACGATATTGTCCGCGTCGGGAAAATTCTCCTTCAACACCGCGAAGTCCTCGCGCGTGATGCCGTACTTGAGAATGAACCCGCCCTGCTGCTGTTGCTTATTCTGCTGGTTCTGGTCTGTGTTCTCCGGCGGCTTCTGGGCCCGGATGATGATGTTCCGCGCCCCCAGCCGCTCGATCCGCGCGAGCGCCTCACGCTTGGTCCCCTCTCCCAGGCTGACCATGATGATCACCGCCGCCACGCCCAGGATGATCCCAAGGGCGGTCAGGATCGACCGCAAAAGGTGCAGCCTCAGGTTGCTCAGACCTAGGCGTATCGTTTCGAGGAGGAACGTCATGCGGCGGTTTCCCAGTTCTTAGATAGTCCCAGTTCTTGGATGGTCCCAGTTCTTGGATGGTCTCAGTTCTTGGACATCTCCGGTTCTCGGCACCATTCCTCCTCAAGCTGGGAAGCTGGGCAACCGAATGGTACCTGAACTTCTACAGGAGGCCAGCACCAAGGTGGCAGCGATCGTCGTCCAAACCGAACAAAACGCCCCCCGGGGCTGGTCCTACACCGTCCAGGTCAACCACCTCGACGGCACCCAGACCAACCACGTCGTCACCATGGCCTGGGCCGACCACGAGCACTGGTGCGGCGGCCGGGTCGCGCCCTCCGTCGTCGTCGAAGCCGTCGTCGCGTACGTCTTGGATCACCGAGCAGACGACTCGAGCGCGACTCTTCTCCCCGCCAGCTTCGACACCGCGCGAGCACGCCGCTGGTTCCCACAAATCGACGAGGCACTGCGCGACTCACTCTGAGCGGCCATGATCGCGGTTCAGCGTGGCCCGAGAATGATCTCAGGTAATGCAAACCGCGATCACATTCGTACCCGCGTCGTTTCGTAAAACTTCTATGAAGATAACCAACACGCCGCAGGTGCCGGGCGCGAGCGACGCTCGAGTTCCTTGGTGCTCTGCATCATTTGTACAGTTTATGCCTTGCAAAGTTGTCGATCGTGCCGCATATTTTCAACACAGTTTGCCATCATCAGCTCTTCGAGACATAGTTTCATGAGGCGGCCGTCAAAGAGCCGCCGCATCGAGCGTTCATCAATCAAAGAAGAGAGAGAACCATGAAGTACTTCACATACGCATCCGCGCTCGTCTCCATCGCCGCCGCGACAGCCTTGGCTGGCAACGATCACACCGGCTCGCCCGGCGGCCTGGCGCTGGAATACATCAACGCCAGCCCGCTCTCCGGAACGCCCGGCCTCGCGCCCCTACTCCAAGGCTCGGGCCAAGCGATAGACCGCGTGAAGTTCCCGGCCGGCATCCGCTGGAACCCGTCGGACGCCGCGAAGTTCCAGACCCCCGTCGCCTCGTCGATCCGCCTCCCCGGTCTCACGAACCACACCCTCGACGGCGGCATGAACCGTGGCTCCAACGACTTCTCTAACATCCTCCTCAGTGGGATGCTGCCAACGAGCTCCCCGGTTCCCGTCGGCGGAAGCAGCGGCAACGGCGCGAGCAACACCCCCGTGACCGTCCCGCTCCCCAGCGGCGCAGCGATGGGGATCATCGGCGCCATCACCATCGCGGCCGCCGCCCGGCGTCGTGCCGCCCGCGGCAAGTCGCTCTGATCGTTCGTCACCGGAAACCAGCCTTCCCACACCCTCTTTTCCGACGCGGCGGTGCCGCGGCCTGGGAAGTTTCGTGGCGCGGCCGTTCGTGAGTGAACACACGCGTCGTGCCGCGGCAACAGCGCTCAGCAACCTGACTCAAACGCCGAAACAAACCCGTCGAAGTCCTCACCCGTCACAAACCCATTCCCATCAAAGTCCGCGCTCGCGACGCCCGCCTCGAACGCCGCGACGTACGCGTCAAAGTCCTCGCCCGTGACGAACCCATCGCCATCAAAGTCAGACGGGCACGACGTACACGACGGATACGCGCCCGTCAACACCGCGCTCACCGACCCCGGCACCAGCAGATCGGCCAGCCCCAGCGCCCCAAGCGCCACGTCCGGCATCCCCGCCGAATCTGGCGAGTACGCCTGATCCACGTTCGAGCGTCGGTACAAAATGCTCGCCCCGCTCAGGAACGTCTGCCGCGCCCCACGCCGGTACGCCTGATACCCCGCGACCGCCTCGGCCGTGCTGGACGCACCATCACCGTTCCCGGCCGTCAACGCCAGCAACGAAGTGAACGTCGTGACATCGCCCGGATGATTACCCAAGCTGTCCGCGTGATACCCACCCCAGATGCCCTTGGTCGTCCCCGCCGAGAACACCGTGCTATAGCGCGGCCCGTTGTCGTCGGTCCATGCCGCGTTCGAAAGCCGCAGGTTCAACACCTGCGTGCGCCAGCCCGTCGAATCTCGATAGTCCTTGTTGATCAGCAGCGGATAGAGCGAGATGAACGAAGACTCGAACAAGTTGTTCGCCGTGCTCGTGATCGATCTTCCCGTCACCAGCGTCGCCTTGGGCCAGAGCATCCGATCCAACCAGCGCGCGTAGACCGTCCCCGACCCCGCGCCATAAGCCGCCATCTGCTCGACAAACAGAATCCCCTCGTTGAACGGGCTCGATTGCGAGCCCGTGTCCGCGCCGCCGCCACCGAGCCCCTTGAAATAGATCGGATCGCCCCCAGGAACGTGATACGCGTCCCAGTTCGAGATCCCGCAGATGATCGCGTTCGCCGCCGCACGGATCACTAGATCGCTCGGATAGAACTGCCGCGCCCGCGCCGCCGCGATCACGATCTTCATCGTGCTCAACGTTGCAAACTCCGGGTCCCAGCCCGGCTTGACACCGCCAGTCGCCGGATCAATCCAGTGCCGGAATATCCCGTCGCTCGTCCGCGTCGGCTTGATCCCGTCGGGCATTAATCCCGCGTACCGCGTCAGAATCTGCCCCACCAGCCCCTGCGCCGCCGGGTCGCTGTTGACGCGATCGTTCATTAGCAACAGCAGCACCACCCAGCACGCCGCGTCCGGAGTCGCCGGATGAAACCGGGTCCACCCGAGCTGCACGTCCGCATCGATCACCCACCCCGCTGGCTCACCGTCCGGCGAAATCAAACCCTTGCCCATCGCGACGACTTGCGCAAACTCGTCAGCCTTCCACGCGTCAAAGTTCAGACGGGTATCCGCCGAATCTGTCACTCTCACCGCGTCCTCGTCGGCCGCGATCAAAAGCGCCCCGTCCGCCGTGGCCGCGAGGTCGTGCCATTCGACGCCCGATGTCAGGTATGACACCGGTGCGAACGTCGCCTGCCCCCGAGCCTGCGCCGGTGAAACAAACCACACCGCGCTGGCCGCCGGCAACGACGTGGCCGCCAGCACGTAAAGCCCGCCGTTCGCGGCCCCACCGAAGTGCGACCCATACGCCACCTCGCGGGCGTTGGCAATCGCCCCGACCGCCGTCCACGTCAGCGTGTTCCCCGAGATCGTGCTCCGCCACACCTGCCCGTTCCAGCACCCGTAGACCTGACCCAGATCTCGATCGACCGTCAACCCCGTCACCATCGCCCCGGCCGTCGTCGTGCTCGCGAACAGCGGAACGCCCGCGACATCGTTCATCCCCGCCCGATACACACGCACCGAGCCCGTCGTCCCGACATACAGCCTCCCCTTGAAAAACACCATCCCCGGATGCGGCCAAGGCCCGTCTACCGCCGACAACTCCAAGCGCGCAAACACGGTCAAGGAGTTCGTCAGCGTGTCGTAACGCAGCACCGCGTCGCTGGGAAAGCCATCAGTCGCCGCGTTCGCGTCGTGCACCCCGATAAAAAGAAGCCGCCCCGAATCGCTGAATGCCAGCGAATCCGGCCCGTCCGGCGAACCGTCCAGATTCATCCACGGCAGCAACGCCTGGATCTCGGACTTGCCGATCGTCCGCACGAGCGCACGGTTTACATCACGAATCTCAACGGTGTCCTCGAACGAGTCCCCGACCGCGTACCACCCCGAGAGCGCCGCCGCCGACACCGCCGCCGAATCATCAGGCCCGAGCACCGGCCAACTCGTCGTCACCGGCCCGGCCGCGGCTCCGTTCACGCCGAACGCGACCAACGCGGCAGCAATCCAGCGAGAAAAAAGAACCGCTGAGTTTTCTGTCATTCTCAAGTGAATCACCTCGGAGCGATCGTACCACGCCGAGGTCGATTCCCAAGCAAAATATGAGAGCGCTTTCATACGACCCACACAAGCCCCGAAACCTTCTCATCGACTCAATCCGTCACCGTGTACTCCACGAACAAATCATCGCTCTTCACGGCCTTCTGAAATCTTTTCCACTCGGCCGCGGACACGCTCGTCGCCTTGGGCATCAGCCCCGCTGGCGGATTCGGATCAGCCCAGATCACCCGCCCTCGAGTCCGTTCGAGCAACGACAAGTACAGTTCGTTGGCTGGCATCTTCCAACGATTCCCCAACGGGTCCATGAACAGCGGCAGCATCGCTGTCAGCTCCGGGTGCGTCATCAACTCCAGTCCCAATTGGTTCAGCGTCGCGTTGTAGCTGCCGTGGTGCGAGACCTTGTACAGCACCGTTTTGGCCAGCAGTTCCTTCGTGGTTAGCGCCCTGCCTCCAGACTCAAACGCCTTGTCGTGCCACGACCGCCAGTTCCCCGCCTGCGCATCGCCCGCGAACAGCAGCACTTTCCCCGTCCGCGGCAACTGGATCGCCAGCACCAGACTCGTGTTGTTCGTGTGCCCGTCCATCCACAGCGCCAGTTCCTCGGCCGCCATCGCCCACGCGCCGTCGATCCGACGCCAGCTCTCTTTCTTCGCCGTGTACGAAACCGGGTAATCCGCCGCCCGATGCCGATCTTTCATCACCCAGTGGTCCGGCGTGAACGGCGTCAGGCGATCCCAGTCCTTCACCGCACGCGGCTTCCCGCCCCGCCCGTCCATCGACGCGACCGTCTCCGCCAACCGATCCGCCATCAGCCCGCCCAGCGCCAACGACCGCGCCATCTTCGCGCCGAAACCCTCCCCGGCCTTGGGATCATCATCATCCAACCGCCCCTCGTCCTTCGGAGGCCCAAGCACAAACACTTTCACTCCACTCAGGCCCGGAACCTCGACCGGCCCACCAAAGGGGCTGAGATGCCGCTTCACCTTCCCGCTCGACGCCGCCCAAGACATCGCCTCCGCAACCTTCCCTCCGCGGTGTTCTTTCGCACCCAGCGGCCCCAGAAATCCCATCAACCCATCAAGCCCAGCCTTCCGCACCGCCATCTCAGAATCGAGCCCGGCCTTGGGCGCACTGTTCAGCGCCGTCATCGCCGCCCCCAGCGCCATCCGCGCCTTGGCGTATTGCCCGCGGATCGTCTTGGCCGCCGCGTCGTCCGGATCTTCCGTCCACGACGACCACGATTCGCCAACCTTAAACGTCTTGAAAGTCTCGCGCGCGTGATCGAACCCCGAGACGTGGTCCCAGTGCTCGTGCGTCACCGCCAGCACGCTCAATTCGCCGCCCGTTTCTTTCTTGATGTGGCTGACCACTTCCTTGATCCGCGTGGGCCCTCCCGGGTGCGACGAGTGCACGCCGCAATCGATCAGCATGTGCGTGCTCTTGCCGTGCTGGGTGAACGTGAGCAGGAAGCAATCTCCGAAGCCCTGGCGGTACATCCGCACACGAACTTTTAATCTCGCTGATCCTGGTGTCGGTGCCATGCAATTCTCCCTCCGAACCCAGTAGAGCAGGTTCTCAACCTGCCTCTACCCGCTCTCTGCCTTCTTCTTCTTCTTCTTCTTCTTCTTCTTCTTCTTCGTCGTCGTCTTGCTCTTCTTTAAACTTCCTCATGCTCCCCATGCAGCCGCGCAAATGCCTGCCCGATCCCAAAGTGTGCCGCCGCTGGCGAAGCCATCTGCTCGGCCAGGAACATCTGCTGCTTCCGATACCGTTCGTCCTTCAGGATCCCCTTCCCGATGCAGTATCGAACCTCCTCGCGTTCCGGGTCGATCAGCAGCGTCGAGCCGCCACGAAACTTTACCGGGAACTTCGCCGCTGACGCTCGCGGCTCACCCTTCCTCATCCGCTGTTCCTGCTTCGAAAGGTGACCAAAGAAAATCTGAGGCATCCCCGTCTCCGCGCACTCCATCCACTGCGTTGTCTCGATCAGAAGTTCAGTGAGCACCTCGCCGTCGGGCCCTAACCGCCGCACGGGTCGCGCGGAATGAACCTCGAACTTCATCGTCGGATCGTCCAGCACAACGCCCAGCGCTCGTCCAAGAGTCGCCACGTCCGGCTTCTTCAGCGTCTTCACCGCCGACGCAAGGATCTCGTACGCCGCCTCGCGAAGATTCAGCGCAAACTCCGCCGCTGGTTCGCGTTCGGTGTCCACGTCCCACCATCCCTTTTTCCCGTCCAGCGTCATGCTCGCCAGCGCGGCCTTGTACTTCTTGAGCATCGGCTTCACAAACTTCTCACGCAACAGAACATGCTCGCCCGACCCGCTCGCCAGCCCCTTCCCCGGCGACGCCCACCGCAAGCTCGACGGCGACAGCGACGAAACCCCCGACGGGTACAGCCCGCGCCGCCGGAACGCCTCCACCAACGCCACGCGATAGTTCAGATCGTCGTCGCTCACCACCTCAAAGTCTGCCGTGATCAACGCCCGCAGATAATCGCCGAACGTCACGTCCACCGGAGGGCAATAGTCCAGCGCCCGGATGCACATCGTCAGCACGTGCCCGGCCGACTTTGAAACCTCGCGTGACAACCGGTTCACCAAATCGGGGTGCAAGTCTCCGGCCGGAAGCACGCCCGACCCCCCCGACGCCAGCCGCACGAGGTCTCGCGTCCGGGTCTGGTAAATCGAAAGAAACGCTGAAAACACGGCCGAAACCAGTATCGCCCCACGCTCGTGCGGCTCGGTCGTCCGCGCGTACCGCGCCGGGTCGGGCGCGATCGCCTTCCATTTGCCATCCGTCCGATCAACCCGCCCGATCGCCGACCGCAGCGCGCCGTAGTTTCCGGTCGCCTCGCCAAACTGCATCGCCAGCTCGCCCAAGAGGCTCTCCGTGGACAGATCGCCGCGTGTCTTGGCGACCTGATCGCGCACGACCGCGGGGAACGTGAAGTGGTGCAACAACGCCACGATGTCCGCAAACCCCTCGTGGAACGCAAGCGCGTCCGGGTTGGTCGGCTCCATGAACCGCGGGTGCAGACCGTCGAGCAACGCATGCGTCGTCTCGTGCACGATGATGTCGTGCGACAAGCACGTAAATACCGTCCCGCCCGGCAAGTTCCGCCCCATCGTGCCCAGCGTCGAAGGTGCCTGAAAATATCCGAAAAGCAACGCACGCCGCTCCGCGTCGTAATACGCGTTCTTGGCACGCATCGCGTGCGGGTACACTCGCAGCCGCCGCACCGGCACGTCACGCTTCTTGCCCTTCATCCCCGCCGGGTACCCGCTCTCGCCCACCTGCAGCGGCCTCCACAACACCACGCGACCTAACGCTACCTCAAAGTGACGGATCGTCGACATCGCCACCGCGTACACCATCTGCTGATGGAACCGCGGGTCGTCCTCGGTCGGCTCCAGCCCGTGCTGCGCTCGGATCTCCGGGTCATCCAGGTCCACCGGCGTGTACGAAACGCCTGACTCCGGATCAATATCAATAATATCGAGATACTCGCCGACCGGACCCGGCGCTAACTGCTCATGAGGCACTACCACCTCGGCCCGGTTGATCTGCCACGTCTCGACCCCAGTGTCTAGCAAAGGGTCGAACGCGTAGATCCGGAGCCGCCTCGGCCGCGATGACGGCTCGCGCGGTTCCGGAGAAACATTCTTCTTCAACCCTGAACGCCTTCTAGCCGCTGACTTCGCCATGAGGTACCTCACTCCAAGAACAGGCCACAGCCTACAACGCACGCGCGCGACGTGCGCAGAATCAACATCCAACCTGGACCGGCCGTCGAAGCAACTTTAATGACATCGCATCGCCGCTTCACGAGTTGTCATTCACCCTCGCCCCTCGAACACTTCAACATGCTCAACGTGAACGACCACGCCCCCGATTTCTCCTTCACCACCTCGCAAGGCCCGGCCACGCTTCATCAGCAGCTGAAACTCGGCCCTGTCGTCCTCTACTTTTATCCCTCCGACTTCACGCCGATCTGCACCGCCGAAGCCTGCGCCTTCCGCGATTCCTACGCCGATCTCTCCGCCGCCGGGCTGCAGGTCGTCGGCGTCAGCCCGCAGTCCAAAGAATCTCACGACAAGTTCAGCGCCAAGCACGCCCTCCCCTTCCCGCTCGTCGCCGACACCGACAAGTCAATCGCAAAGTCCTACGGCGTTACCGGCCCGTTCGGCCTGGGGATCCGTCGAGCCACGTACCTCATCGCGCCCAACGCCATCATCACCGACCGCACCGTCGCCGATCTTCGCGTCTCTCAACACAACGCGTTTATCCAGCGCGCACTCAGCCTCGCCAATCAGCGCACTGAACCAAGGCCAACCTCGTGAAATCTCTCATCTGGTTCCGCAACGATCTTCGCGTCCACGACAACACCGCGCTCCACGCCGCAACCAAGCCGGGCCAGAACCCCGACGGATGCGTCGCGCTCTTCGTGATCCCCCCCACGCAATGGAAACGCCACGACTACGCCCCGGTTCGCGTCGACTTCATCCTGCGAAACCTCGTGATTCTCTCGAAATCTCTCGAGGCCCTGAGCATCCCGCTCCGGATCATCCACGCAGATCAAGAATCCGAAATCCCCAATCTCATCCTTCGAGAAGCCCAGGAATTGAAGTGCGGAGCGCTCCACTTCAACCGTGAGTACGAGGTGGACGAGGCCGCACGTGATGCGCGAGTCACGAGCCTGCTCGGATCCAAAGACATCACGGTGTGCGCACACCACGACCAGACCGCTCTGCCGCCCGGCTCTGTGCGCACACAAGAGAACAAGCCCTTCACCGTCTTCACCCCCTTCAAGAAGCGGTGGGGGGTGTTCCACGTGGAACAGGGCGGGACACCTGTTCTTGCGGCGCCCAAACCGCAAGCCGCGACCAGGATCAGCCCATCACCGATTCCCGCATCGGTCCCCGGCTTTAAGAGCACGATCGATCCGACGCTCTGGCCCGCGGGTGAAGACGCGGCGATGAACGCTCTGCGAAAATTCGCGCACGAGCGTATCTATCGCTATAAATCTGACCGAGACTACCCGGCAATCCCTGGCACCAGCCAGCAGTCAGTCGCCCTCGCCACCGGCGTCATCTCGCCGCGCCAATGTCTGGCTGTCGCAATCGAGGCGAGCGGCGGGAAGCTCGACGGCGGCGGCCCCGGTCCGATGCACTGGATCAGCGAGATCGTCTGGCGCGAGTTTTATGTCCACGTCGTCGAGGCCTTCCCGCGCGTTTGCATGCACCGCGCGTTCAAGCCCGCAACCGACAAAATCGTATGGAGTCACGACGAACGGTTGTTCGAGCGCTGGAAGGCTGGCACCACCGGCGTGCCGATCGTTGACGCCGCGATGAGGCAGTTGAATCAAACAGGCTGGATGCATAACCGGCTGCGCATGGTTGCAGCCATGTACTTAACCAAAGATCTTTTCATCGATTGGCGCTGGGGTGAAAAGTATTTCATGCAGAATTTGGTGGACGGGTTCCTAGCCAGCAACAACGGCGGGTGGCAGTGGTCGGCCTCGACGGGCACCGACGCCGCGCCCTACTTCCGCATCTTCAACCCTGTGAGCCAGAGCCGGAGTTACGACCCCGAGGGCACGTTCATCCGAAAATACTGCCCGGAGCTCGCCTCGCTGGACAACCACGAGATCCACGAGCCGTACTCGGATGAGACCGGCGTTGCCCCGCTGCGGAGGTCGAAGCTCGACTATCCGGAGCCGATCGTGGATCACCGCAAGGCCAGGGACTACGTGCTCGCGGCGTTCAAGGCGATGGGCTCGGCCTAATCATGCTCTTCGGGATCGAGAGTGGTTTCAGGGTCAACGCGCACGGACAGGTCGTCGAACCACGCGGTCCCGGGGCCGCGGAGGAAGAGCTGGAGTTCGAGCGTGGCGGCGTCGCTGGGCACCGCGAGGACCGCGACGAGCGGGGTCCAGTCGAAGTTGCCGACCGGGAGCTGCGTGAGTTCGGTGTTGACCTCGGCCAGAATTGACGCGCGACCGACCGACCACGCGCGAGCGTACAAGCCGGGCGAGCCGGTGACGGCGAAGCCACGGACGTAGCCGGTGACAACAACGGATCGACCGCGTGGCGCGGCGAGGATCTCGCAGGTCCACGTGGGCGTTGCGGACGTGGCATCGTGGTCGACTGAGATCTCGACGGCTCCGGTCTTCTCTCGGCCAGCGTTGGGCCGCCAAGTGCTGAAGACGCCTTGTGCGTTGATCGTGTTGACGCTCCGCCAGAGCTGCGATCCGACGTTGAAGTCGCCGTTGGCGAGGAGTTCGTTGACTGGCTTCTCGTGAGCCCAGCAGCCGGAGAGGTAAAGGATCGCCGCGAGAGCGAGCGGAGGCGTGAGGGGGGTCGAGTTCCGTGAGTCTGCGGAGCGAACTGGCGGGCATTCTGGCGGGTGTTCGGGCATGTGGGCTCCGTGCTGAGATGCACGAGTGTACAAGCTCTTTCCGCACACGTCGGCCGCGAGCGGCATCTGATGGGGGAAGGCTGGCGAATAGGATCAGCGGGAGTTCGTTGGAAGTGCGGGTTGGATAAGAAGTGAAGGGTGGAGAAGAAAGAGGAAGTGAAGAGCCGGCTCGGAGAGCCGACCTACCAAAGTGCGCACACTATACCGAGAGAGACCATGACCATCGTGAACCGTCCATTGAATCTTTCTGCGCAGCATCCGAGCACTTTGGTCGAGCTGCGCGCATCGGGTTGGAAGTCAAAGTCCGTCAAGAACGAACTTCGTGACAACCTCGTGCGGCAGCTGCGCGAGGGCGAGGAGTTGTTCCCAGGGATGATGGGTTACAGCGACACAGTGACGCCCGAGATCGTGAACGCGGTGCTCGCGGGGCACGACATGCTGTTCCTGGGTGAGAAGGGGCAAGGGAAGAGCCGCTTGATGCGGGCGCTGGTGCGGTTCCTGGACCTCGTGGTGCCGTATCTCGATGTGCCCGGCTGTCCGGTGCATGAAGATCCGTTCAGCCCGATCACCAAGTCGGGGCGTGAGTACCTCGCGCTACACGGCGACAAGAGCAAGATCGCGTGGTGGCCTCGTGAGGAACGGTACGCCGAGAGGCTCGCGCCGGGGACGAAGTTCGCGGACGTGATCGGTGAGATCGATCCGGCCAAGCTCGCGATGGGCGCGAGCATGTCGACCGAGGACGCGTTGTCGTTCGGGCTGATCCCGCGTCTTCACCGAGGGATCTTTGCTATGAACGAGCTGCCGGACCTGGATGACCTGGTGCAGGTCGGGCTGTTCAACATCCTGGAAGAGCGCGACGTGCAGATCCGCGGGTACCCGGTGAAGTTTGACCTGGACATTCTCGTGCTCTTCTCGGCCAACCCCGCGACTTACAACCGATCGGGCAAGGTGATCCCGCAGTTGAAAGACCGCATCGGCTCGACCATCCAGACGCACTACCCGCGCGAGCGTGAGGTGGGGATCCGGATCATGCAGCAGGAGGCGGGGCTGGATCTGGGCGGCGAGTACCCGGTGATCGTGCCGCCGTTCATGGTGGAGATTGTCGAAGAAATGAGCCGGGTGGCGCGGGCGAGCAAGTACGTGGACCAGCAGTCGGGCGTGTCGGCCCGGTTCAGCATCGCGAACTATCGCACGATGATCGCGTCGGCGCGGCAGCGAGCGATCCGGCTTAACGAGAGGCCAGCGGTGCCGCGGATCAGCGACCTTGCCCACTTTCATGCTTCGGCGATCGGGAAGCTCGAGCTCGACATGATGGGGTCGAGCCAGATGACCGAGCGGCAGGTGCTCGACGCGATCGCTGCCACGGCGATCAAGACGGTGTTCGACGAGTACGTGAGCGAGCACGGCCTGGGCGAGATCGCGGACGTTTTCGCCAAGGGCGTCAAGATTGAAGTAGGAGACACACTCCCCAGCGGGCATTACGCCGAGGTGATGAAGCGCGTGCCCAACGTGTGGGAGAAGGCGTTCGAGGTGAATGCTTCGGAGAGCGTGCCGGTGCGGGCGAGCTGCGTGGAGTTTGTGTTGGCGGGGCTTCACGCGGGTGACAAGATCAGCCGGAGCCAGAAGCATGGGCGGGTGAGCTATGACATCAAATGAAGATAGCGGCGGAGCGAGGCAGCGAGGCAGCGATGCAGCGGCGGAGAAGAAGTCTTCTGGGCATATTCAGCGTGGCCTTGGTGGGATTGTGCATACGTACCTGGGGTACGACGCGAAGAACTTTCCGTCGCCGACGAGTCCGCCGCCAGATGTTTCCGGGTTCGCGTTCCAGCACATGATGGCGTATGGGTCGCTGCGGAATCTCACCGAGGAAGAGTTGGCGAACGCGATCCGGCTCGATCCATCGCAGATCCAGGGGCTCGGGCCGAGCCTGGAATCGCTTCTGGCGATGCTGATGGAGCGGAAGAACAAGATTCTTTCGACGTACGAGACGACCGCGGCACAGGCGGCGGCGGACCGCGCGTATAAGGAACGAGCGCGGGCGGCGCGGCCTCCGAAGGCGCTGCGCGACGAGTTTAAGAAGTTGATCGACGCCGAGCAGATCCGTGAGCTTGAGAAGCTGTGGTACAAGGTCAACGACGACACCAGCGATTTCGCTGGCGACTTGACGATGGTGATCGACGGGCTCGGGAACAAGTATCAGATCGAGAAGCTCGCGAGCGCGTACCACTTCAGAGGCCGTGAGAAGATGACGGTGGACGAGGCGCTCGCGGTGAAGGAGGAGCTGGAGACGATCGACGAACTGATCGAGCAATTGCGCGAGGCGGCCAAGAACGCGCAGTTGGCGGTGATCGACATGGACGCGCTCTCGGAGTTCGCCGAGCCGGGCGAGATGGAGAACCTGCGGGCGTTGCAGGACCGGATCCAGGAGTTCGTGCGACAGGAGGCGGAGCGGCAGGGGCTGGAGATGACGGAGCGCGGGTACGAGCTGACTCCTCAGGCGTACAAGCTGTTTCAGGGGAAGCTGCTGGCGGAGATTTTCAGCGACCTGGAGGCATCGCGATCGGGGCGGCACGATGGGCCGGTGGTGGGCGAGGGCCCTGTAGAGATGCAGCGGACCAAGCCCTACGAGTTTGGAGATCCGGTGTCGTCGATGGATATCCCGGGCACGTTTGTGAACGCGATGGTCCGCGGGGCTGGAGAGACGGAGAGGCGAAGAGACAGAGAGACGAACTCGGGGGCGATGCCGGGGCGGCCCGCGATCTCGTTGCGGTCTGATGACATTCAGGTTCACCTGACGAAGAACAACCCCAAGTGTGCCACGGCGGTGCTGATGGACATGTCGGGGTCGATGCGGTACGACGGGCAGTACATCAACGTGAAGCGGATGGCGCTGGGGCTCGATGGGCTGATCCGGCGTGAATATCCCGGCGATTACTTGCAGTTCATCGAGATGTACAGCCTTGCTCGGCCTTGCCATTCGTCGGAGATCGTGAAGCTGCTGCCCAAGCCGGTGACGGTTCATCAGCCGGTGGTGAGGCTTAAGGCGGACATGAGCCGGACGGACGCGAGCGAGCTGGCGATCCCTCCGCATTTCACGAACATTCAGCGGAGCTTGCAGATGGCCCGGCAGTTTTTGTCGGCGCAGGACACGCCCAACCGTCAGGTGATCCTGATCACGGACGGCTTGCCGACGGCGCACTTCGAGGGGTCGATGCTGTACCTGCTGTACCCGCCGGACTCGTCGACGGAGAAGGCGACGATGCGGGAGGCGATGCTGTGCAGGCGTGAGAACATCACGATCAACATTTTTCTGCTGCCGAGCTGGTCGCAGTCTTCGGAAGACATTCAGTTCGCGCAGAAGATGGCGGAAGCGACCAACGGGCGGGTTTTCTTCACGGGCGGGCGCGATCTGGACCGGTACGTGCTGTGGGACTATGTGAACCAGCGGCGGAAGATTATCGGGTAAGGCGGTGTTTGAGTCGGTCCGGCGCGGGACTAGCACGGAGGGGCGGGGCGCGGAGAAAGTCGGCTCGGAGAGCCGACCTACCTAAGGTGGAGAAAGTCGGCTCTGAGAGCCAACCTACCAAAGGCGGTTCAGTCGGTGCCGTAGTTGATCTCGAGCTGGCGAGCTCGGAAGCAGGCGGCGAGGATCAAGAGGACGGTGATGGTTCCGAGAGAAAGCAGCGCGCCGAAGGCTGAGACGGGCGGGGCGTCTGAGATCAGGAGCTTGAGGATCGCTGGCATGTCGATATCGGGGGTGGCGACGACGGGGCAGAGAGATTGGAGGTAGTAGATGATTCCCAGTTTCTTGAGCGTGATGGGCACGAACACGTTCGCGGCCTCCCAGACCAGCACAACAGCGGCGGGGATGATCGGGTTCTTGAAGAAGAGGCCCGCGCCCAAGAAAACGCTGCCGTAGGCGACGCAGGCGAGAGCGGTGACGCCAGCGTAATCGCGCAGGTGGGACCATCCCTGGGCGGCCATGAACTCCGTGACAGCCGCGCGGTCGTAACGGGCGAGGACGACGAGATACTGGAGGGCTGCGCTGAGCGTGAAGATCACGATGGTGGCGATCAGCCCGCTGAGGAACTTGCCCAGCAGCAGCGTTTCGCGGCGCATGGGCGTGAGCAGGAAGAAGTGGAGGCTTTTGTCGAGCATCTCGCCACGGAAGAGGTTGGTGAAAATGCCGACGCAGCCGAAGAAGACGGCGAGGCGCAGGAAGTAGAGTTGGAAGACGGTCGCGAAGATGAGGGTGTCGTCGGCGAGAGTGCCGGGGCTCTTGCGGTTGACGCTGTCGAGGACGCGGTCGGTGAAGCGGAAAGCGACGTCGAGCTTTCCGTCGGTGTAGCGAAGCGTGGCCCGGTCGATGAGTTTGCCGTCGTTGCCGGGGCCGCCTTCGATGCGGCGTTGCCGGTCGTGTCGTTGGTAGGGTTCGCCGAGTTTGTTGACGACGTCCTCGATACGAGCGCCGAGGCGGATGGAGGCGAGGGCTTTGGAACTGACGCGGTTTTCGGCCGCAATCTTGGTGAGGCGTGTCTCGTCGCGCGGGGCGAGGAACGTATGGGCTGTGAACAGGAACAAGGGGGCGAAGGCGAGGAGATAGACCCAGAGGCTGCGGCGTGCGAAGAAGGTCTTTCGCAGCGTGAGGCGGGTGACGGCGAGGACGGTGGTGAGCCCGCGAGTGTGGGCGGTGTTCATCGGGTGCTTCCCTCGCTTCCGATGAGGTAGCCGTAGACGGAGTTGACGTCGTCGTCGACGGGGGCGACGCTGAGTACTTCGAGGCCTTCCATCACGGCGTGGTTGATGGCGCGGTAGAGCCGGTCTGGCTCGTTGGTTTTGATGACGAGGCCGGAGCGGTCGGTAAGGATACGAGCCTCGACGACGAGGTTCTGTGCGAAGACTTTCGAGGCGAGGTCTGTTGGACGGTCGCAGCGAACGAGGACCTGCGTGGGGAGGTCTTGCAGCTCGCCGCGCACGCCCTGGATCGAGCCCTCGGCCATGACGTACCCGCTGTTGAGCAGGATCACGCGGTCGGAGATCACATCGACTTCGTGGAGGATGTGGCTGGAGACGAAGACGTGACGGCCTTGGGCGGCGTATTGGCGGAAGAGGGAGAGCGTTTCGGCGCGGACGAGCGGGTCTAGGCCGTTGAGCGGTTCGTCGAGCACGAGAACGCGCGGGTCGTGGGCGATAGATTGAGCGAGCCGGATGCGTTGGCGCATTCCCTTGCTATAGCCAGCGATTTTTCGGTTCGCGGCTTCGCCGAGGCGCACGCGGCCGATGGACTCGTCGGCGAGCTTCTTGCTCTGAGCGGAGGAAAAGCCGTAGAGGCTGAGGAATGAGCAGACGAACTCGAAGCCGGTCATGCCGCGTGGGAAGGAATCGAACTGCGTGGAGTAGCCGAGCACGCCGAAGAGTTTGTGCGGCTCGGTGGGGCGGATGCCTAGCACGGAGATCGACCCGCGGCTGGGGTGGACGAGCCCGGCCATGAGGTTCATGAGGGTGGTTTTGCCCGACCCGTTGGGCCCGACGAGGCTGGTGATCCCCGGCGCGATGTTGAGCGTGACGCGGTTGACGCCGAGAACCTCGCCATAGAAGCGAGAAACGTTGTCGAAGATGACGCGGTCGTCGTTCACTTGGTCACCTCGAAGGGGCGCACGCGGCGCGAGAGCAGCCAGAGCGACGCGGCGGCGGTGGCGAGCAGAACGAGCCACGCCAGCCAGATCGGGATGTCGGTGTCCGAGTCGTAGCGGAACATGCCCGCCCAGACGACGTGCATCATGCCGCTGAGGTTGAGCAGGGAGCCGTAGGAAGTGCGCATGACGGCGTTGATCGCGCTGCCGAACCCCGCGCCAGCGAAGAAGATGCCGAGGATGACAGCGGCGGCGGCGATTCGCCATTTCACCCAGGCGGAAACTGCGAGCGCCAGCAGCGAAAGCAGAATGGTCCAGACAAAGAGCGAGAGGAAGATCGAGCGACCGAGCCAGAGGTTGTCGCCCAGCCACTCGGAGGGGGCGATGCTGGCCTGGATGCCGTAGAGGAGCACGCCGGGGATCCATGTCACGAGGGAGAGAAGGCACATGAGTGTGAAGAGCTTTCCGAGAACGTACTCGGCGCGTGAGAACGGTCGGCTGAAATAGAGCGGCATGGCGCCGTTGGTGAAGTCGGGCGCGACCAGGCCGGGACCGATGAGGGCGGTGAGGAGGTAGGCGGCGGCGCCTTGGACGATGGAAAACACGTAGAAGAAGCCGCCGTCCACCTTGGGGAAGGTGCCGGGCTGCTGCCTGAACAAGGTGAGCAGGACCTGGTTGTGAGAGATGTAGATGAAGGCGGCGCAGGCGAGTGGATAGCACGCGCTGAGCGCGAGCGCCAGAACGAGGAACTTGGACTGGAAGAGGCGGGTGTAGGAATAGCGGACCAGGATGAGCGGGCGCGTAGATCGCGGCGTGAGCGGGCCGAGGTAAGGCTTGTAGGAGCGAGTGTAAATGGCCATGGTTCTGCGATCGTTTCGGGTGTTCGTGCGTGTGTTGGTTCGGGCGGGTGCTAAAGGGTGTCGGTGTCAGGGTTCTCTGGGGAATCAGGTTTCCATGGCCTTAAGGAAGATCTCTTCGAGCGTGTCGCGGCGGTAGTTGACGCGGCGGAGAGGCAGGTCGCGTTCGGCGGCCAGGCGGTAGATGTCACGGAGTTCGAGCTGCGGGGGAAGGACGATCCGGAATCGGCCCGCCCCAGCGGGGGTGCACTCGCAGCCGATGGCGCGGAGCGCGTCGGCGAGTCCTGCGTCCTGGCCGGGGGTGTCGATGTCCACGAAGCGGGTGTTGGTCTTGCGCTCTTCTTCGAGGTTGGAGTGGTGCGCGATGCGGCCTTGCTTAAGGATGAGCACCTCGTCGCAGGTCTCTTCGACGTCGCGCAGGAGGTGGGAGCAGAGGATGATGTGCATGTCGGCCGAGTCGCGCATGTCGCGGATAAGGGTGAGCATGCGGTGGCGTGCTGGCGGATCGAGCCCGTTGGTGGGCTCGTCGAGGATGAGCAGGCGCGGCCCGTGGACGATGGCCTGCGCGAGCTTGGCGAGCTGCTTCATGCCCAGGGAGTAGGTGCCAACGGGGCGATAGCGAGCCTCGCCCAGCCCGACATAAAAAAGGACTTCATGGGCGCGTTCTAGGGCGGCCTCTGGTGGCAGGCCGGAGATCTCGCCCATCATGCGCACGAAAGAGACTCCGGAGAGATTGGCGATGAACGCGTCGTTCTCGGGCATATAACCGACGAGCGTGCGGATGGCGCGCATTTCGTGGCGGATGTCGTGGCCGAGGACGCGGGCGGTGCCAGCGGAGGGTGGTACGAAGCCGAGAAGGCTCTGGATAAGGGTGGACTTTCCCGCGCCGTTGGGTCCGAGCAGGCCGATGACGCGGCCCTTCAGGGTGATGGAGAGTTCGCGCAGGATCTCTCGCTTGCCGAATCGGACGCAGAGGCTGGCGAGATCGAGAACGGGCTGCATTCGGCGAGGGTCTTTCGAGGCGAGATGGGTTTGGGGCGAGGTTGTGTCGGTGCTTGTACGGAAAAATGGTTTGGCAGTTGCAGGGGAGCTTATGGAAGAAGATGAAAGAGAGAAGCGATCGCTGAATGGAAAGGTAGAAGAGTGGAAGGCAGGCGGGACGCCTGTCTCACGGGGAGAAAAGGGTTCTGCGATGGGTTTCGAAGTGTGCGTAAGAAGAGGAAGCAGTGGAGAGTAGAGACGGGTTGAAAACCCATCTCACTAGAAATGAAAAGGTTTAGGAAAAGAGAGAATTTAGAAAAGAGAGGGTTCGGGAACGGACGCTCAGGTCGTGGCGGGTTGGGGGTTGAGTCGGCCTTCGCTGCCAGCGACAACGACGCACGCGACGGCGTCGCCGCTGACGTTGACAATGGTGCGGCACATATCAAGGACGCGGTCGACGGCGAGGATGATGGCGATCCCTTCCGTAGGGACGCTGACGGATTCGAGGACGATGGCCATCATGATGACGCTTGCGCCGGGCAGTCCGGGCGTGCCGACGGCGACCACGGCGGACATGATGCCGACGGTGATGTGCTGGGCGACGGTGAGCTCGACTCCATAGAGCTGGGCGAGGAAGAGGACGGAGATGACCTGGTAGAGGGCGGTTCCGTCCATGTTGAGCGTGGTGCCGAGCGGGCACACGAAGTTGACGATGTCCTCGGGGATGCCGAGACGGTCGCGGGTGCACTGGATGGTGACGGGGAGGGTTGCGGACGAGGACGAGCTGGAGAACGCGAGCGTCATCGCGGGCGCGAGGGCTCGGAAGAAACGAGCGTAGCCGAAGCGGTTGCCTTTGGGAGAGACGAGGAACATCAGGAGCGGGTACTCGATGAGCAGGACGATGGCGAGGCCGCCGACAACGCAGAGGCAGAAGACCAGGACGCTGGTGAGCGCGCCGACGCCGACCCCGGCGACGAACTGGATGGTGAGGCAGAAGACAGCTAGCGGGGCCATGGACATGATGATGCGGACCAGAGCCATGACCGCCTCGGCGGCGCCTTCGCAGAAGGCCATGACGGGCCGGGCTTTTTCCTTGGGAATCATGGTCAGTCCGACGCCGAAGAGGAACGCGGCGGCGACGACCTGCATCATGGTGGCGGAAGCGAGGGACGCGAAGGGGTTGGTTGGGATGACGTTGAGAACGTAAGAGAAGAAGTAGTCGATGCCGCCCTTGGAATTGAGTTCGCGAGCCTGCGCGACACGAGCGGCGGCGTCGGCGGCCTTGCTGGCGACGAGGGCGGCGCGGGTGGTCTCGCTCACGTACGTCCCCGGCGCGACGAGTTTTCCGACGGTGACGGCGATCGTGACCGCGACGAGGAGCGTGCAGAGAAAGCAGAGAAGTGTCTTGACGCCGATCCGCCCGATCTTGCGGACGTCGCCCACGCCCGCGACCGCGCCGATGAGGCTGAAGAGGACGATGGGGACGGCGATGAACTTGAGACTCTGGAGGAAAAGATCGCCGACGAACTGGTTCGCGCGGGCGAGGAACCGCGCGGCGGAGGCGGTGGAAGTCGCGGCCGAGTTTGCCGAGGATTCGGTGAAGCGCGTGAACGCGGACGGCTCATGGACACCGAGTGAAGTCCAGGTTTGTGCGGTCCAGAACTCGTTGATCGCGGCTCCGGCAAGAACGCCGATCGCGAGCGCGATCAGAACCTTCCAATGAAGGGCGAGCCCCTTGACGGGAGTGACAGTTGAAGACGCGGGTGGTGCGATCACGGCGAGAGCATACTCAGTGCGTGGCCTCGGTGCGCGGAGATCATGTGTCGTCAGACTACGATTGGCGGCCCTTTGAGCCGCGAACAGTGATCGCGAGGATCGTGCGATCGTCGGCGGTCGGCCGGGCGTCGGTGAAACTGGAGACGGCGCTCAAAATCTCGGCGACCAGTTGGTCGGGTGATCCGCGATGGTTGCTGAGGAGCGTGTCGAGGCGTTCTTCGCCGAACATTTCGCGGGCGGTATTGAAGGATTCGGTGACGCCGTCGGTGTAGAGGAGGACGGTGTCGCCGGGGCTGAGGGTGACGGCGTGCTCGACGTAGATTTCTTCGGGGCGGATGCCGAGCGGGAGGCTGCCGACCTCGTCCATTGCGCGCACGCCGTGTGCGGTTTTCAATCTTGGCGGGTTGTGACCGGCGCTGGCGTAGGTGAAGGCGCGGGTGTCGGGGTTGTAGACCGCGTAGAACGCCGTGACGAAGGCGGGGTTGCGGGCGGTGTAGTGGTTGCAGAGCTTGGTGTTGAGATGTTGGAGGACCAAGCCCGGTGGCATGGTGGGGCCGGGGTAGGAGTGGACGATGGCGTGGGTGATGGCCATGACAACGGCGGCGGGTGTGCCGTGGCCGCTGACGTCGGCGATGAAGATGCCCCATTGATTGTCGGGAAGAGGGAAGATGTCGTAGTAGTCGCCGCCAGCCTGGACCGAGGTTTGATAGTGAGCGGCGAGGTCGAGGGTGGGGATCTCGGGCAGGGTCTCCGGGAGGAGCGACCGCTGGATGTCACCGACGATTTTCAGTTCGTTGTTGATGGCGTTGTAGGCCTCGGTGAGTTCGCGGCGAAGGACGAGGTTGAGAGTGCCGCGGCCGAAGAGGTTGGCCTGCCACAACAGGTTCGAGGCCTGATCGACTGGGACTTCCGCGGGGTTTTTCCAGAGGATCGCGGCCATGTTGAGCGCGACGCCGTCGTCGTAGTGGGGCATGACGATCGCGCCGCGATAATCACGGAGATACTCGGCGGCTGGATCGTCGTTGGCGACACGCAGGTCGGTGGTGACAACCGGTTCGCCGCGGTACATCCACTCGCCCAGGATGCCGCCCTTGAGGAGCGGCAGCCGCTCTTTCTGCCGCCAGGGATCAACCTCGTCGGTCCAGTGGCTGCTGCGGGTGATGCGGTAGTAGGGCGGTTCTGTTCCGCGGCGGCTGAAGGAGTGAATGGCGTCGCGCGGGCGGAGCTTGCGCACGCCATCGCCGTAGAGCCGGACCATGCGCTGGGGGTCCGCCTCGCGGCTGACGGCTCGCATGAGTTCGTCGACGGATCGAAGATCGTGCTGCCAATCGTGTGATTTAAGCATGGGCTAAGGGTGCTCAGTGCGTGCGTGGCCGGGGGGTGATCGCGGTTGATTACCAGCGCATGTGGACTTGCATGTGGTAGTAGCCGCCGGTGGGTCCGTCATCGGGAAGGGTGGCGAGCCAGACGCTGGTTTTGGCACCGTCGACGATTTCCATCGGCGCGTTCGCGCCGCCCATGTCGGTCTTGACCCAGCCCGGGTGGGCGGCGTTGACCTTGATCTTCGTGTCGCGGAGTTCGTGCGCGAGGTGGTTGGTGAACATGTTCACGGCCGCTTTGGACGAGTCGTACGCGAGGAGTTTGGCGCTGTAGATCGTGGAGTTCGGGTCGGCGTGCTCGGCGATTGAGCCGAGGATACTGGTGAGGTTCACGATGCGGCCGGCGTCGCTGCGCTTGATGAGATGAATGACGGCGTTGGTGAGCGCGACCATGCTGAAGTAGTTGGTTTCGAAGGTGTCGCGGAGGGTGGAGGTGGTGACGCGCGAGGGCGGGCCGTCAAGGTCGTAGCGGATGACGCCGGCGTTGTTGATGAGGATGTCGAGTCGGCCGAAGACGCGTTCGATGTGCTGGGCGGCGGCCATGATCGAGGCCTGGTCGGTGACGTCGAGCAGAACGAAGCGTGCGTCGAGTTTTTCCTGGACGAGCGATTCGGCGGCGGCACGACCGCGAGCCTCGTCGCGCGATCCGATGAGGACGGTGATTCCTTGACGGGCGAGCTGCTTGGCGGTTTCGAGGCCGATGCCCTTGTTGGCCCCGGTGATGAGGGCGATGCGGGTATGGCTTGCGGCGGCGGTCGTCATGATCATTCCTTTCGCGACTGGGTCCGTGAGTTTAGCCGCGATTTGCGGGGATGTATAGATGAGCGTCTATTTCTGTGCGATCACGTTCTTCGCACCTGCATCGGAGGGTTGGGCAGCACGCGACCGAGCTGGCGGCGTGGTCGTGGGTTATTCTGTTGAGATGACCAACCCGCCGCACCGTTCAGCAGTCGCCGACCGTCTGTCGCGCTTTGGCACGACGATCTTTACTGAGATGACCCGGCTCGCGCAGCAGCACGACGCGGTCAATCTCGCGCAGGGGTTCCCCGATTTCGACGGGCCGGAGTTTGTGAAGGACGCGGCGATCGCGGCGATCCGCAACGGGCGAGGTCAGTATGCGCGGATGACTGGCGAACCGGCGTTGAACCGCGCGATCGCGGCGAACTGGAAGCGGCGGGCGGGGATCGACGTTGACCCCGATACGCAGGTCACGGTGACGAGCGGGTGTACGGAAGCGATCGCCGCCACGATGCTAGGGCTTCTGAATCTCGGCGATCGGGTGGTGCTGTTTGAGCCGTATTACGATTCGTACCGTGCGGCCGTGGAGATGGCGGGGGCGGTGCCGATCTTCGTGACGCTGAGGCCGCCGGTTGTTCATGCCAGCGAGAGCAGTTCGAGAATCGTTGATCGCGCGTTCGAGTTCGATGAGTTCGAGCTGCGGCGGGCGTTCGAGCAGAGGCCGACCGCGATCTTGGTGAACACGCCGCACAACCCGACTGGGAAGGTTTTCACGCGCGAGGAACTTTCACTGATCGCTTCGCTGTGCGTGGAGTTCGGGGTGGTGGCGATCACGGACGAGGTGTACGAGCGATTGACCTATCGGGCGGATAGGCCGCACATCAGCCTGGCGGGCTTGCCGGGCATGAGCGAGCGGACGATCACGCTTTCGAGCCTTGGAAAAACGTTTAGTTTGACGGGATGGAAGATTGGCTGGGCGATCGCCTCGCCAGCGTTGTCGGCGTGCGTTCGCGCGGCTCATCAGTTTCTCACTTTTGCAACGGCTACGCCGCTGCAGGTGGGGGCGGCAGCCGCGCTAGACGATGGCGAGACGTATGTGGCAGAATTAGCCTTGGATTATGCGACGAAGCGTGCGTTTCTGGCGGAGGCTCTTGCGTCGATGAGCATGCGGGTGTTCATGCCGGAGGGGACGTACTTTGTGATGGTCGATCACTCGGCGGTGAGCGCGAGGCTGGGATTGACAGACGACGTCGCGTTCTGCCGGTACCTGACGCAGACGGTCCGCGTGGCGGCGATTCCTCCGAGCGTGTTTTACTCGGAGCCTTCGCGAGGTCGTTCGTTAGCGCGGTTCGCGTTCTGCAAGAAGCAGGCGACGCTTGATGAAGCGGTGAAGCGGCTTGGCGTGCTGCGGGTGTGAGGTCCGCACGAGAGAAGCCCGACAGGAGAACACCGCATGGATGATGCGAACGAGCGAGAACTCGGCCAACTGTGTGAGCGGGCTCGCCAAGAGCTGAACGCGGTGGTGCGAGCGGTGCGAGAGGCGGCGGACGCGGGGAACGCGGCCGAGCGATGTTGGACCGACGCAGATTTCGGGAACGCTTCTACGCCTGTGTTTCTTCTCGCGATCGGAAAAGCGTCGCTGGAGATGTCGCGAGTCGCGGTGGATCGGCTTGCGGATCGCTTGGTCGGCGGCGTGGTGACGGCGGTCCCCGAGCGGATAGATTTGGCTGTGTTGCCGTCGCGTGTTGTGGTGATGCCAGCGGATCATCCGCTGCCGACGGCGCGAAACGAGCGGGCGGCGACCCTCATGGCAGAAGAGGTTCAAGAGTTCGCGCGATCGCGTGGGCGAGACGGCGTGGTGTGCGCACTGGTCTCGGGTGGCGGTTCGGCGCATTTGGCGGCGGCTTGGGAAGGCCTAGAGCTCGAAGACCTGCGGGCATCGAATGCACTGCTGCAACGAAGCGGCGCGACGATCGGCGAATTGAACGCGGTGCGGAAACACACGGAGCGGTTCAAGGGCGGGCGGCTGGCGCGACTGGCGTGGCCGGCTCGGGTCGAGGCCATGGTGCTGAGCGATGTCGTGGGCGATCGTTTGGACGTGATCGCATCGGGGCCGTTCGCGGCGGATTCGACGACGTTCGCGGACGCATTGGAGGTGCTGCGATCGCGTGATCTTGTGCGGCGCTTGCCAAATATCGCGGGGCATCTTGAGCGAGGCGTTCGGGGCGAGATCGAGGAGACGCCCAAGGCCGGTGAAGAATGCTTCGCACGCGTGCGGCATCGCGTGATCGGAAATCACGAGGCGGCGGTGAGAGCGGCGGCTGGCATTCTGCGGGCGCTCGGTATCGAAGTCATTGAAGAGCGGTGTTGCGTGGTCGGTGAATCTGCTGATGTTGGGCGAGCTCTGGCGCGACGGGCGATTGATTTCGAGGCGGGCTCTGGGCGACTTGGCGGCCAAGTCTCGCGGTCTGCGGCTCGCGCGTGGGTGTGGGGCGGGGAGACGAGCGTGACGGTCGGGGTCGCCAAGGGAGTAGGCGGGCCGAGCCAGGAGTTGGCGCTGGCGGCGCTTGATGAGATTCGTATGGCGAGCGGTGGAGGAGGTCGGCTTGCGCGACCGGGCGACCACGTTGGAATTGTGACATTTTCGACGGACGGGGTTGATGGTCCGACTTCAGCCGCAGGGGCGATCATCCTGCCCGGTGCGCTCCGACAAACAGAGAAAGCGGGGATCGATATTTCAGCGGCTCTTCAAGGCCATGACAGCAACACGGCGTTGAAAGCGATGAGGGCGCTGCTGGTGACCGGGCCGACGGGGACGAACGTGAATCATGTGGTGGCTTTGGTGGTGTATCCAAACGCGGCGGAAAACCCGTGTAACTGATTGAAGAGACGGCCCGAGTGGGAGATGGAGAAAAACACGGAGCCCCACGCGGAGCGGTGGGGGTACTTAAACGAAGGCCGGTCACCCATCCGTCTCTGTTCATCGAGCGTTTTTGTAGACCGTTCCAGATTTCATAACGAAGCGGACTCTTTCAAGTTCTGTGACGTCTTTGGTTGGGTCTGCGGCGACGGCGATGATGTCGGCGAACTTGCCAGCTTCCAAGGTGCCGATCTGCGCGCTTAAGCCGCAGAGGTCCGAGGCCGTGATCGTGGCGGCGATGATGGCCTCGCTGGGAGTCATGCCACCTTTCACCATCAGCGCGAACTCCTGGGCGTTCTCGCCGTGAGGTGAGACGCCGGTGTCGGTTCCGAAGGCGATCTTCACGCCGCCTTCGTGGGCGCGCTTGAACATATCGAGCATTTTCGGCCCGACGATCTTGGCCTTATTGGCGACCATCGGGAGGTAGTAGCCTGGAATTTCGGCGTTTTTGGCGACGGTGAAGCCAGCGAGGAGGGTGGGAACGAGGAAGGCCTTGTGTTCTTTGAAGAGCGCGACGGAGGTGTCGTCGAGATATGTGCCGTGTTCGATAGAATCGACGCCAGCGCGAAGTGCGGCGTTGATGCCGTCGAGCCCGTGGGCGTGCGCGGCGACCTTTCGGCCCATGCTGTGGGCGGTGTCGATGACGGCTTTGAGTTCGTCGTCGAAGAAGTGCTGGCGCAGACCGGCGGTGCTGGCCGAGAGCACGCCACCGGTCGCGGTGAGCTTGATGCAGTCGGCTCCGAGCTTGATCTGGTAGCGCACGGCCTTGCGGCATTCGTCCGGGCCGTCAGCGACTCCCTTCTCAGCTCCGGGAACGCCGAAAAGGTCGGGACGGTATCCGTTGCTCCCGTCGCCATGCCCGCCGGTGACGCTGATGGCCTCGCCTGCGGCGAGGATGCGCGGGCCAACGACATCGCGGCGTTCGATGGCGTCGCGCAGAGCGAAGCAGACCTCTCCGGAAGAGCCGACATCTCGCACGGTGGTGAAGCCAGCTTCGATGGTTTTACGCGCGAAGGCGACGCCGCGGAGTGCGGCGGTGGCGTCGGACTCGGTGACGGCGCGGAGGCGAGCGTCGGCGGTGAACTCGAACGTGATGTGGACGTGGCAATCGATCAGGCCGGGCAGGACATAGCTGGACTTCAGATCGATCTCGTCCACGGTCGCGCCAGCTTGTTTGGCGGCGGAGAGGTCGGGCCCCGTGAGCCCGTCGGTAATGCGATCAATGAGGCCGTTGCGCACGATGATGGTGGCGTTGTCCTGCGCGGGTTTGCCGGGGACGGCGAGGATGTGCCCGCAGCGGATGATGGTGTAACGGTCGGCGCTGGCTTTGGAAGCTGCGGGCTGGTGAGCGTTTGCGGGTTGCAGCGCGAACGCGGCAATCCCGGCAAGACACGCGGCGGCGATCGTGTGTGCGATTCGGATGATGGCGAGAGCGAGCATGAGGGGCTTTCGTGAAAGAGACGATTCAATTTAGATTCGTGCGGCGATTGTTTCCGTCGTAGATCGTACAGAAAACTGTCGCGTGCAACCATCGGGCGGAGTGGGAATACAAACTGTTTCGATCTAGACTTGCGGCCCGCCTTGTCGCGGAGTTTGTCGCGTTGGCAGCGACTTTTCATTCGATCGGCATTTTTCGTCAGACTGCGGCGTGGCCCAATTCACAGGGTATCGTCGCGGGCATTCTCGAAGGAACTTCTCGTGAGCACAAGCGTTTCTCGTCGTGGTCGGTTGGGTCGTTCGGGGTTCATCGGGCACGCGGCCGTCGGGCTGGTGGGGCTCGCGGGGTTGGCGGCGGGTGCACGCGCCGACGTGACGCCGCAGGCGACCATGCTGCGGTACCCGGATGTGAGCGCGGACAAGATCTGCTTTGTGTACGCCAACAACATCTGGGTCGTGCCGCGTGGCGGCGGGGCGGCGTCACCGATCGCCAGCCCGCCCGGCGCGGAGAGTTTCCCCAAGTTCAGCCCGGACGGGCAGGCCATCGGGTTCGTGGGCAACTATGACGGCAACCGTGATCTTTACACGATCTCGGTCGCGGGCGGCATCCCCAATCGCGTGACGCACCACCCGGCTGGCGAGACGCTCTCGGATTGGACACCGGACGGGAAGCTGCTGTTTCTTTCCAACGGCCTCGCGGGCTTGCAGCGGCAGACGCAGCTCTTCACGGTGAGCCCCAAGGGCGGTATGCCCGACAAGCTGCCGGTGCCGTACGGAGCGTTCGCGTCGATCAGCCCCAACGGTGAATGGCTGGCGTACACGCCGCACACGACCGACAACCGGACGTGGAAGCGGTACCGCGGCGGGATGGCGACGGACGTGTGGCTGTTCAACTTGAAAACGAATCAATCGCGTCAGGCGACTGACTGGGAAGGGACAGACTCGATCCCGATGTGGGTGCCGGGCGGCGATGGGAAAGTGCTGTACTACCTGTCAGACAACGGGCCGGAGCACCGGCTGAACATCTGGTCGTTCAACGTCAAATCTGGCGCGCGAAAGCAGATCACGGCTCACAAGGACAACGACGTGCGCTGGCCTTCGGTCGGGCCGGGCGCGGGCGGGAAGGGCGAAATTGTTTTTCAGTTGGGCTCGGAGCTGAGGCTGCTGGACCTGGCGACTGAGAAGGACGTAGTTGTGAAGGTGACGATCCCGGGTGATCGCCCGACGCTGCGGACCAAGGCGGTCGAGGTGGGCGGCGTCAGCTCGTACTCGATCTCTCCGAGCGGGAAGCGCGTGGTGATCGAAGGTCGCGGCGATATCTGGTCGGCCCCGGCCAAAGAAGGCGTCATCCGAAATCTGACACGGACCGATGGCGAGTTCGAGCGTGATCCTTCCTGGTCGCCAGACGGGAAATGGATCGCGTACTTCTCGGACAAGTCGGGGGAGTACGAGCTGTGGGTGCGGGCATCGGACAGCAAGCCAGCTGAGGAGGAGAAGAAGGCCGACGACAAGAAGGACAAGGACGGTAAGGACGCGGAGAAGAAGAGCGACGCCGACGTGAAAGCGGCGGAGGCGAAGGATGCCGCAAAGAAAGAAGCTGAGAAGAAAGAAGCGGAGAAGAAGGACGAGAAGAAGCCCGAGCCGCGCAAGCTGACGAATCTCGGGGCTGGTTTCCGGTACAACCCGACGTGGTCGCCAGATTCGAAGATGATCTCGTTCACGGACCAGGCGGGGCGGCTGCAACTCACGACGGTGGAGACGGGCGAGACCAAGCTCGTCGACACCGACCCGTACTCGAACCAACTGAACGTCTCGTGGTCGAGCGATTCGCAGTGGATGACCTATGGGCGGAGCGACGAGGACAACGGGCAAGGCTGCGTGTGGCTGTACAACGTGAAGACGGCGATCAGGACGCGGGTGACGGACCCGATGTTCTCGTCGAGCGCCCCGGCGTTTGATCGCAAGGGCGAGTTCCTGTACTTCACATCGAACCGTGCGGTGAACGGGCCGACGTACTCGGACATCGATTCGACGTACGCGTATACGGGCACGGGGCAGATGTTCATGCTGCCGCTTCGCAAGGACGTGAAGAACCCGTTCGCGGCCGTCAGCGATGAAGAGCAGCTCAAGAAGGAAGAACCCAAGAAGGACGAGAAGAAAGACGACAAGGACAAGAAGGACGAAGAGAAAGACGCGGACAAGCCCGGCGACAAACCGGCTGAAAAGAGCGACAAGCCAGCGGGCGAAGAGGCCAAGGCCGACGATGGTGTGAGCGGGACGTGGGCGTGCGAGGCGACGGGGATCGCCGGTGAGAACGTGCCCGCAGCGGTGCCGTTCACGGTGAATCTCAAGCTCAACGGCACAGCGCTGAGCGGCTCGATCGTGAGCATGATGGGCGGCGGGTCGATCTCGTCGGGCAGCTACAACGCGAGCGACGGATCGTTCACGATCGCGATGAGCCTCGGGAAGAACGACGTCACGCTGACGGGGACGATCAAGGGCGGCGAGGTTAGCGGGAGCTGGGCTTCGGGCGGTCAGACCGGTCCGTTCAAGGGCAAGCGGATAGTTGTGGGCTCGGGCGGCAAGCCCGACGACAAGGCCGAGCCCGCGTCGGACAAGCCGTCCGAGGACGTCAAGATCGATCTGGAGAACATGGAACGCCGCGTTATTCAACTGCCAATGGCGGCGGGCGCGTTCGGCGGGATGGCGGTGAACGACAGCGGGCAACTCGTGTTCGCGCGGTTCTCGACGCGCGGCGCGGCGGGCGGACCCGATATCAAGATCTTCGACCCCAAGGACGAGGCCAAGGAAGAGAAGCTCGTGACGGCGGGCGCGGGCGGCTTTGCGATGTCGGCCGACGGCAAGAAGCTTGCGGTCCCTCGTGGTAGCACGGTGAGCGTGCTGGATGCTTCGGCGGGCGGCGGGAAGCCGACAACGGTGTCGACGGGGGGGTTGACGGTCACGGTCAATCCGCGCAACGAGTGGCGTCAGATCTTCAACGATGTCTGGCGTCTGAACCGCGATTTCTTTTACGAGCCCACGATGCACGGCGTGAACTGGCCGAAGATGCGCGAGCATTACGGCACGATGATCGAGGATTGCGTGAACCGCGAGGATGTCGCGTTTGTGTACGGCGAGATGATCAGCGAGCTCAACATCGGGCACGCGTATGTCAGCAACCCGGGCGACACCGAGGGCGGCGGGAAGTCCGTGTCTGTCGGGCTGCTCGGGTGCGACTTCGAGCTGGTCAAGGTGGGTGACGTGACGGGTTACAAGGTCTCGCGGATCATTGAGGGCGGGCCTTGGGACGTGGACGCACGCGGGCCGCTCAGCCAGCCGGGGATTGACGTGAAGGTCGGCGATTTCATCCTCGCGGTGAACGGTGCCCCGGTTGACGTGACGCAGGATCCGTGGGCGGCGTTTGTGGATACGGCGGGCAAGACGATCAGCCTGACGTACGGGCCTAGCCCGGTTATCGACAACAAGAGCAAAGAAGTGCTGGTCAAGCCGATCGGCAGCGAGGCCTCGCTTCGGTACCGAGCCTGGGTGCAGCGCAACCGCGAATACGTGCAACAAAAGTCCGACGGCAAGATCGGCTACTGCCACGTGCCGAGCACGGGCGTGGACGGGCAGGACGAGCTGTACCGCCAGTTCTTCGGCGAGCGCGGTAGGCCTGCGCTGCTGATCGATGAGCGCTGGAACGCTGGCGGGCAGATCCCGAATCGGTTCATCGAGCTGCTGAATCGCCCGGTCAGCAACTACTGGGCAAAACGCGACGGGAAAGACTGGGTCTGGCCTCAGGACGGGCACAATGGGCCCAAGGCCATGCTCATCAACGGGCTGGCTGGCTCGGGCGGCGACTGCTTCCCGTGGATGTTCCGTCAGAGCAAGCTCGGCAAGCTGATCGGGACGCGCACGTGGGGCGGGCTGGTCGGGATCTCCGGGAACCCGGGGTTGATCGACGGCGGTGTGATCACCGTGCCAACTTTCGGTTTCTACAAGCGCGACGGAACCTGGGCGGTCGAGGGCCACGGCGTAGACCCGGACATGCCGGTGATCGATGACCCGGCCAAGATGGTCGACGGCGGGGACCCGCAGCTCGACGCGGCGATCGAGTACCTGCTGGGCGAGCTGAAGACTAACTCGTTCGTGCCCGTCAAGCGGCCAGCGAGCCCGGACCGCAGCGGGATGGGTATCCCACCCGAGCAACGTTGACCTCGCTCTGAGGTAGATCGGCTCTCCGGGCCGACTCTTCTTCGATTCTTGGTTGAGAGAACAGCGCTTGAGCTAAATGAAGAAGGACGCGGGCATTCACCCCCGCGTCCCTTTTTCATTGGCTCGCGAATTCATGGACTTTGAGAGTGGTTTTTCGTGAGCGGCGTTCGGGAAGGCCGCGACGGCAATAGGCGAGGAGAACGGAAGAAAAGTCAGCTCGGCGAGCCGACCTACTGAAGGCATTGGGCGAAGAGAGTCAGGCCGCGCCTTCGATGTGCTTAGGGTCAGCGGCCTTCGCACGTCCGTGCGGCTTGGCCGGTTCTGACTGGGCCGATTCCTTCGTCGCCTTCTTCGCGAGTTGGCGTTGGCTGTGGACCATCCAGATGGTGTGGATCACACGGGTGCAAAGGATGCCCGAGGAGAGCCCGGCCACGGCCGCCCATTCGCGCGGAACGTCTTGTTTCAGCAGGTACAGCTGCAGGCCTAGGAAGATCGAGTAAAGAATCGGCGAGAGAACGGCACGCTGGGCCTGGATGATGGTGGCGTCGCGGAAGAAGACCGCCGGTCGCGAGACCTCCGGGTTCTCGAGCCCGAAGGTGTGACGCCACCGCGTGTGGTTGGCCAGCCAGTGGAGCGCGTAATAGATTAGAACATCGAAGAACAGGTCGGAGATGAACGTGATCCCGAGGATCGCCCAGTGGTCGTGGGTGAAGTTGTGTGAGAGATGCACGGGGATCAGCGTCAGCATCATCGCGAGCAGACCCGCGACGATGATGTTGACGTTGACGTTGACGATTCGCTTGGCGTACAACCGCGCTAGGAAGTCCATGCTCGGGAATAGTATCGGCCGGGGAGCGACCGGGCTTGGAGAAGTTCGAAGCCTTCTCAAGATCGAGATTTCTCTGTGCGGGTCGTGGTCGGTTGTTTGGTTTCGATGCTCGTATCGACGATGGCCGAGGGTCGTGGTGGCGCTCGGATTCGTTCAACGGCGTGGAGTCGAGTCTTGGTCAGTTGCACCGCGTCTGCGCTCACATCGCCGCCGATGAAGCCGCGTCCGAGCGTCGCCGCGGCCACAAGCGTAGTGCCGCTGCCGCAGCACGGATCCAGAACCGTCCCGTCGGGCGGGCAGAAGGCGTTGACCAGGAGCGTGAGCAGTTCGAGCGGCTTTTGCGTCGGGTAGCCCGTACGTTCGCGAGCCATGTTGTTGAGCGACGGGATATCGAGCACGTCGGTTGATTTTTTGAGCTTGCCCTTAAGGCGGGCGCTGGTGGCGGGGACCAAGGGCGGGTTAAAGTAATAGAGGTCGGGGTTCAGGCAGTACACGAGCAGATCGTCGTGCTTGCGGGCGAAGCGACGGTTGGATGAACCTCCCAGGCCGTAGGACCAGACGAGGTGGTTCACGAAGCGGTCCGGGCCGAGCAAGCGATCGAGCAGAAGACGGGCGTGGTGGCTGGTGCGCCAGTCGAGATGGAGGATGACGACCGCGGAAGGTTTCAAGGCCGGGAGGGTTGCCCGAAGGCGATCTTCGAGCCACGCAACGTAGAGGTCGGTGGTCGGCCAGCGGTCGGCGAAGGAGCCAGCGCGGTCGGTCTGGGCCAGGCCGGTGTTGAAGGGCGGGTCGGTGTATAAGAAGTCGATGGAATGTGGAGGCAGGGTTACGGCGAGATGGATCCAATCGGTGCGGTACACCGTGGTCGCAAAAGCGCTGGCCTGATGATCGTTCGTCGCGGCGCTGGCGGGTCGTGGGTGTGCCATGGACAGGTGTTCAAAGATGCCGGAGAACCGAGAAAGAGTAGAGGCGGAGAGACAGGTTGAAAACCTGTCCCACAAGAGTGTGCAGAGAAGGCAAAGAAGAAGGCAGGCGGGACGCCCGCCCCACAAAGCGATGGAAACAAAGCGAGGAACCCACTTTGTGAACACGGCACTCAGTCGGGCTTCACAGGAGCTCGACCGACGCTGTAATAGGTGAACCCCTGTTCTTTCATCGTCCTTCGGCGGTAAAGGTTCCGTCCGTCGAAGATCAGCGGCTGCTTCAGGAGCGACTTGAGTCTGGCGAAGTCCGGGCTTTTGAAGTCGTTCCAGTCGGTGCAGATGACAAGAGCATCGGCTCCCTTAAGCGTGTCGTACAGGTCGTCAAACGTCTGAAGACCCGGTCCGATCTCCGCCTTTGCGTTGGCCGCCGCGACGGGGTCGAATCCGCGCACGATCACCCCGGCCGCGATCGCCTTCTCGATGAGCGAGAGCGCCGGGGCTTCACGAACGTCGTCGGTCTGGGGCTTGAACGCCAGCCCCCAGAACGCGAGGGTCTTGCCCTTGAGCCCGCCGGACTCCGCGAAGTGCTTCTCGATGTGCGAGAAGAACCGGGTGCGCTGGTTCTGGTTGACCTGGTGCACAGCTTGCGAGAGCAGCATCGGGTGCCCCGACGCGTCGCCCATCATTACGCACGCGAGCGTGTCCTTGGGGAAGCACGACCCGCCATAGCCCAGCCCCGGGTAGAGGAACTCCGACCCGATCCGGCGGTCGGCGATCATGCCCTCGCGGACTTTGCCGATGTCGGCCCCGTAGACCTCGCACAGCATCGCCATCTCGTTGATGAACGAGATTTTGGTGGCAAGAAAGTTGTTGCTGGCGTACTTGACCATCTCGCTCGACAAGACGTCCATGATGTGGATCGGGTGCCCGTTCCGAACGAAAGGGTCGTAGAGGTCGCGGAAAGCCTGGGCGGTGGGCTCGTCCTCGACGCCGCAGACAACGCGGTCTGGGCGCATGAAGTCGTTGATCGCCGAGCCCTCCTTCAGAAACTCGGGGTTGTCGGCCACGGTGAAGGGGATGGTGGGACCGACCTTGCTGAGGATTCTTGCTTTGACCGCCAGCGTGGTGCCGACTGGCACGGTGCTCTTCAGGACGACGACCTTTGGCCTCTGCGTGGGGCCGAGGGTCTTGATGAGGTCGCCGATGTCGTCGGCCGCGCCCATGACGTACTTCAGATCGGCGTGGCCCTTTTCGTCGCTCGGGGTTCCGACGCAGATGAAGACCATCTCGGCGTCGGCGTAGGCCTCGCGCTTGTCGAGGGTGAACTTGAGGCGCCCGGCCGCGATGTTTCGCTTAAGGACGTCGGTCAGCCCGGGCTCGTAGATCGGGCAGCCGCCGTCTTTCAGGAGCTTGATCTTTTCGAGGTTGACATCGAGGCAGGTGACCATGTTGCCGGTGTCGGCAAGGCACGCGCCGGTGACCAATCCCACGTACCCGGTACCCACCATCGTCAATCGCATCGGTCCCATCCCTCTCACGGTAAACGCGCTCGAACTACCGCAAACACCGCCCGGCCCGGCATAGGGCGACGTTGGGGCACATCTCCGAACCGTCCGCTCGCGAGTCGATCAGGGTAGGTTCCGTCCGACCCCCATGCCTACGCTGGCCCGCATGTCAAAGGCACCCAAGCGATCCGTCACGTCTCGACTTTCTCTTCCATCCAAGCCGAGATCCCGATCCGCAGGCGGGTCGGGCACGAGTCCCGGCGGCGAGTCGCGTCGGCGTTCCGGACTTACGGCATCGACCGCCGACCGGCACCGGCTTTACGAACTTTCGGTGCAGGACACCGAAGCCGAGATTGATTTCGTGGACGAGCAGTTCAGGGTTCTCCGGGGGCGCAAGGCCGTCAAACTACGCGAGGACTTCTGCGGGACCGCGAACACCTGCTGTGAGTGGGTCCGGCGTCGGCGCAACACGCTGGCGGTCGGTCTCGACCTTGATCAGCCCACGATGGACTGGGGGATCAAGAATCATGTTTCGAAGCTGAAACCGGCGCAGGCTAAGCGGGTTCGGCTGCTGCAACGCAACGTGCTGACGCCCGGCTCCGAAGGATCGGGGATGGACATCGTGCTGGCGATGAACTTCAGCTATTTCACCTTCAACACTCGCGCGATGATGCGCGAGTATTTCGAGGCCGTGCGCAGGTCGCTGGTGAAGGACGGCATCTTCTTCATGGACTTTGTGGGCGGATGGGAGTGCCAGAAGAAGAACCGCGAGGTCCGCCCTCTCAAGGGCTTCACGTACGTCTGGCAGCAAGGCTCGTTCGACCCGATCACTCACGACATCCAGTGCTCGATCAGCTTTCGTTTCCCGGACGGTTCGGGTCTGAGAAAGGCGTTTACCTATGTTTGGCGGCTCTGGTCACTGCCCGAGATCCGCGAGCTGTTGAGCGAGGCGGGGTTCAAGAAGGTGACGGTGTACTGGGAAGGCGACGATGGCAAGGGCGGCGGGGACGGGGTGTTCACCCCAGCCGAACACGGAGAAGAGTGCGCGAGCTTTTTGTGCTACATCGCGGCTGAGAAATAGGCCGGGAGTTCAAGGCTTCGCTGGAAATTGGCTCAGGTTCTCAGCCGACTTCAACGCTGCTGAAGGCCTCGCCGAAGTCGTAGACGCCGCGGAAATCGTCGAGGGTGTCCTCGTCGGTTTTGCGCATCTGGCCCGACTCGATCATGGCGAAGACTATTTTACCGAAGTCGTCGGTGCGGTGGACGCCCCAGCGGCTCAGGACCGTGATGGCGAGCATGCCGTAGCGGCGGATGGCAAAGTCGCGGAGGCCGAGGCACAGTTGCTGGCCGCTGACGTGGCGATCGTCGTCGGGGAGGTCTTTGGTGTCACCGTGCAGAGCATCGACGGTGTGCGCGAGGCCTTCGCGGACGAAATGAAAGGCCTCGGGCGGGAAGAGGCTCGTCTTTTCTCTGAGCGTCGTGATGTCAACCTTGATCGGCTCGGACACTGCGTCTGCTCCTTGGCTCGGGCGTGTCGGCCGCAAGCCATCCATCTCCTAAGGAGGGCCACCGAACTGCGTTGCTTGGCCCCAGAAGTTCACTCGGGCTTTTTCTCTCGCGGGCTTGCCCAACTCTCCTATCGGCTTAAGCCTATCGGCTCAGGCATCTTAGCTGTTGCAATCATTGGGAGAATGTCGTGAACTATTGCCCATCTTGCCGGAGACCGACGATCGAGCCGTGGTTTCGTGCGTCGCGTCAATGCCGGGGCTGACCATAGTTCATTACGGACGGTTCGGTGCTTCGGATTCGAGATTCACGCACGAGGACGCTTACATGAGGATTGTTCCTGATCGACCAGCGCAGTGGCTTTGAGGCCCATTCGCCAGACGATTGGATGCCGATGCGAGGAGAAATGTTCATCGCGGATTCTGGAATCCGTTCGGTGTTGCGTGCGTCGAGAAAGAGAGATTCTGAATGAGTGAGATCGGTGCGGTCGAGCGTGCGATCAACGGCGAGCGCCCGGCAGAGTTTCCCGGGGCCGCTGCAGAGGTCGGTGATTTTCAGCGCTGTGCGGCGTTGCGGCGTCGGAGCAGATCGAAGCGTGCGCATGGTTTCGATTTCTTCGACGGGTTCGAGCGCGCGCACGAGCACGGCCACGGGTTCGTTGAGCTGGCCGCAGACGATGTTGAAGCAGTGGTGCATGCCGTAAGTGAAGTAGACGTAGGCGGTGCCGGGTTGCGCGTACATAGATTCGTTGCGTTCGGTCCGTCGGCCGTTGTAGGCGTGGCTGGCGCGGTCGTGTACGCCGACGTAGGCCTCGGTCTCGACTATGCGGCCCGAGAGGCGGGTGCCGTCGGGGAGGATCCGGACGAGGAGCCGGCCCAAGAGGGCTGGCGCGAGGCTTTCGGCGTCGCGTGAGTAGAACCGACGTTGGAGCTGAGATGCGTGCGCGTTCACGCAGGATGGTATCGGCCAGCTCGCAACGGGCGGCGGTACTATCCGCTCATGTCGGTGCAATCTCAACTCGTGGTCACGCTCGAAGAGATCGGGCAGATGATGGAACTTCTGGGCGAGGACTCGTACCGCGTTTCAGCGCACGCGCGGGCGGCCCGGGTGATCGGCGACCTGACCGACGACATCGAGGAACTCGCCAAGGACCGCGCGAAGGTTCTGGCTATTGAGGGGATTGGGCCCAAGTTGGCGGACAAGATCATCGAGTTCTGTGAAACGGGGCGGATTCCCGAGCACGCGGAGCTGCTCGCGCGCGTGCCAGCCGGGCTGTTGCCGCTGCTCAGCGTGTCGGGGCTTGGTCCAAAGACGCTGCGGATGCTGTGGCAGCAGGGCGGGGTGACGGACCGTGCCTCGCTCGAAGCGATCATCGCGAGTGGCGCGATCCTGACGTTGCCGCGGATGGGCGCCAAGAGTGTGGAGAAGATCAAGCAATCGCTGGCATTCGCGGCTGCGGGCGGGCAGCAAAGGCTTTCAATCGGGCTGGTGCTGCCGGTGGCCGAGGCGTGGGTGAGCGCGATCGAGAAGGTACCGGGCGTGAAGTCAGTCGCGTTCGCTGGGTCGCTGCGGCGTGGCAAGGACTCTATCGGGGACATCGACATTCTCGCGACGAGCGCGGAGCCCGAGTTGTTGGCGGACGCGTTCTGCGCGATGCCGGGCGTGACGAACGTTCTGGCCAAGGGCGCGACGAAGTGCTCGGTGCGGATCGCGGTGCCGGGGATGATCGGGCGTTGGAAGAGCAAGGACGAGGCAGAGCCGCCCGAGGCCGGGTTTCAGATCGATCTGCGGGTGATCCCCAAGGAGTCGTGGGGCGCGGCGCTGCTGTACTTCACCGGATCCAAAGAGCACAACGTGGCGCTGCGCGAGCGGGCCTTGTCACGAGGGATGACGCTCAACGAGTACGGGCTGTACAAGCTCGACGCGAAGAGCACCGTTGCCAAGGCTAAGGAGAGGGATCACGAGAAGGGCGAGCTGGTTGCTTCGCGCACCGAGGCGGACGTGTACAGAGTGCTTGAACTACCGTTCATCCCGCCGGAGATTCGTGAGAACCGCGGCGAGCTCGTGTTGAAAGAGACGCCGCGGCTCGTCGAGGTTGCGGACGTGCAGGCCGAGCTTCACGCGCACACCACGGCCTCGGACGGGCGGTTGAGCATCCGGGAACTGGCCGAGCGAGCCAAGGGGCTTGGGTTCCACACGATCGCGGTGACCGATCACTCCAAGTCGTCGTACGGCGTGGCGAATGGGTTGTCGACGGAGCGGCTGCGCGAGCATATCAAGGGGGTGCGGCGCGTGAACGAGGAGATCGAGGGGATCACCGTGCTCGCAGGGTCGGAGGTGGACATTTTGGCGGACGGCTCGCTGGACTACAGCGATGAACTGCTGGCGGAGCTTGACGTGGTGGTGGCGAGCCCGCACGTTTCTCTGGCGCAGGATTCGGAGACGGCCACGGCCCGGCTGCTGCGCGCGATCCGGCACCCGCTCGTGCACATCATCGGGCATCCGACGGGGCGGCTGATCAATCGGCGGCGCGGGCTGGAGCCGGACATCCGGGAGCTGGCAGCGGCGGCCAAGGAGCACGACGTGGCGCTCGAGATCAACACGCACTGGATGCGGCTGGACCTGCGCGACCTGCACGTGCGCGTGGCGATGGACGCCGGGTGCGTGGTGGTGATCAACAATGACGTGCACGAATCGGGCGACTTCGAACATCTTCGACTGGGCGTGCTGACGGCGCGGCGCGGCGGGGTCACGCCGGAGCGATGTGTGAACACATGGACAGCGAAGAAGTTGCACGGGTGGTTGAAGGCGAAGCGGTGATCGAGCTTCGGGCGGCCGTGTGGTGACTGAAGGGGTTGGAGCGGAAGACTACAGTAAGAACTCGGTGGCAGTCCTGCGCTGGGGAAATGTTGAAGAGATACGAGAAGTTGAGGGAGTAGGCACAGTTCAAAAAATGTGCCACTCAGATTGGTAGGGCGGAACAAAGCTACTCGTGCCCGTGTTGGTCGCACGCAAGGAACCAGATCTCATGTTCGATCGCCTTTCCGACGGTTTTTCCAGTGTTCTCCGCAAGCTCTCGGGCCAGGCGGTTATCACCGAATCGAACGTGCGCGACGCGATGGCCGAGGTGCGCACGTCGCTGCTCGACGCGGACGTTCACGCTTCGGTGGTGGACGAGTTCTGCATGGGGGTCATGCAGGACGCGGTGGGACGGGAGGTGACCAAGAGCCTCAAGCCGGGCCAGGAGATCATCGGCATCGTACATGCGAGGTTGGTGCAGTTGCTCGGCGGCACGACCGGCGACCAGACGATCCCCGGTATCGGGCTGCCCGCGGGCGATGGCGCGATCATGCACGTGAGCCCCGGGCCGACGATCGTGATGATGTGCGGGCTGCAGGGGTCGGGGAAGACAACGACGTGCGGCAAGCTGGCGGCGTACCTGAAGAAACGCGGGCGTTCGGTGATGCTCGCGGCGGCGGACTTGCAGCGGCCGGCCGCGGTAGAGCAGTTGGAGACGGTGGCGCGGCAGGTCGAAGCAGACATGCCGGGCGGGGCGCGGGTTACTTTTTATTCCGAGCCCGACAAGGTCGCGGCCTATGGCAAGGCCGTCGGCGCGGCGGTGGGGGTGTGCCAGCGGGCGCTGATTGCGGCGCAGAAGGCCGGGATCGACACGCTGATTCTTGATACCGCGGGCCGACTTCACGTCAACGACGAACTCATGGGCGAGCTGCAGCAGGTGAACAAGACCATGCACCCGCACCAGATCCTGTTGGTGGTCGATGCGATGACCGGTCAGGACGCCGTGAACTCGGCCAAGGCGTTCCACGCGAAGTTAGAAGTCGACGGCATCATCCTGACGAAGTTCGATTCCGACACCCGCGGCGGCGCGGCGCTCTCGGTCAAGCACGTCACCGGCGCTCCGATCAAGTTCATCGGCGTCGGCGAGAAGCTCGACGCGCTCGAAGAGTTCTTCGCGGACCGCATGGCCGGGCGGATCTTGGGCATGGGCGACGTCGTGAGCCTGGTGGAGAAGGCTCAGCAGGAAGTTTCTCAGGAAGAGGCCGAGCGGATCCAGAAGCGGATGGAGAAGGGCCAGCTGACGATGGAGGACTTCCTGGGGCAGATGAAGACGCTGCGGCGGATGGGGCCGATGAAGCAGTTGCTCGGGCTGCTGCCGGGCGTGGGATCGGCGCTCAAGGATGTTCACGTCGAGGAGAAGCAGCTTGATCGCGTCGAGGCGATGATCAGCTCGATGACCAAGGGCGAGCGTGAGAAGCCCAACACGATCGACAATTCACGACGAAAGCGGATCTCGGCGGGCTCGGGCGTGCAGCAGAACGACGTCGGGAATCTGGTGCGGCAGTTCGATACCGTGAACAAGCTGACCAAGCAGATGGCGGGGCTTTCGGCGGCTGGCAAGGCCAAGGCCGTGAAGGAGCTCGGGTCGGCGGGCGTGACGTCGGGGATGCCTGGCTTGCAGGGGATGCCGGGGTTTGGGAGCAAGGGCTCGTCGTTCGCGCCGAGCGTGAAGGACCGGTTTAAGAAGCGGAAAAAGTAGAATTACGGGTTTCGTTGCGTTGGTCCCCATCGACCGGCGCCTCTTTCACCGCAGCTTCGATTCAAACTTCGCAGGGTCGGCCCAGAACTCCTTCGGGCAGTTCGGGCAGCAGAAGCCGATGACCCGGCCGTTGTGGACGATCGAGTACTTCGCGACCACCGGGCTTCCGGAGACCGGGCAGACGGTGTTGGCCGGTGCGAGGTCGGCGGCCTGAGTCGTAGTCTGACTAGGTACCTGAGCTATTGACGGTGGAGCGCCGGTCACTGGCGCGTCACTCGAAAGTTTGATCTCGCTCTCGGTCGTCGTGATTGTCGTCACGGCGCGATCGCCCGCATCAACGAAGAGCTTGGGCCGCTCGCGGCGGAGGCGGTCGATGCCCTCGGGCGTGATCCCAGATTTCCAGAGGTACACGCGAAGGAGCGAGGGCATCTCGACGATCGCGGCAACCGCGCCGTCGTCGAGCCGGGTCTGCGAGAGTACCAGCTCGTTGATCGTTGTTGAAGATTTCAGAGTTGCGATGCCGCTTGTCGAGACGGCCGTCGCTCGAAGATCGAGACGGCGGAGGCTGGGGAACGCGGCGAGGAATGGCATCGAAGCGTCGGTGACCCTGGTGCGAGCGAGAGAAACGTCCGCGAGATTCGAGTGCAGCGGGGCGAGAAGTTCGCGAGCTTGCTGGTCGTCGATCTGTGCCGCCACGGCCGCGGGATCGACGACCAGCAGGGTCGAGTCCTGCGCGATCGGCGCGACGTGGATGAATCGATCTCGGAGAGCTTGGATCGCGGCGAGCGGCGCTTCGGCGAGATTGAGCGAGGCGGTGCTGGGCTTTTCTGCGTCGGGAAGATCGAGCATCTGATTGCCCGCCTTCGGTTCGGCCGACTTTGTTGGGGATTTCGCTCGAGGGACGACTTCTGACGAAGCCGCGCCGGGCGACACGGATAGATCTGTAAAGCTTGCGCCCGATGCGATCCATGCTTCGATCGCCGTGATCTCCTGCTCTGTTGGCTGCGGTTTGGCTCGAGGTGGCATGTGCTCGTCGTCGTCGATCGAGAGCCGTAGGCGGGTGACGAGTTCGCTGTCCTTGACGTTGCCGGGGACGATGACAGGGCCGTACTCGCCGCCTTTGAGGATGGCTTCGCGAGTGTGAAGGGCGAGCTCACCCTTCTGTTTGGTTGCGCTGTGGCAGCTGGAACAGCGTTGGGCGAGGATGGGCGCGATCACGGTCTCGAAGTGGGTGGTGGGGGACGCCGCGGCTGTGGGTTGTTCGCCGCGATTATATTTGTCGGTGGGTGTCTGCTCGAAGTTGCCGGGCTCTTCTGGATCAGACGCACGCTCGGGCGGCGCTGCTCTCGCAGGCTTTTCCGGCTTGGCATCGAGCGGCGCGAAGAGGAAGTTTTCGCCGTGCGTCATGGTTGCGCCGAGGTGGCCGGCGGGGAGGAGGCAAGCCATGCAGATCGCGAGCGCGATTCGTCGCGGCCAGGGGGAAGATTGGTAGAAATAAAATGCGGCGGTGAGCACGGACGCGACTGCGACGGCGATGCCCAGATTTCGGTGCAGCTCGACGGGACCGCCGTCGTAGTCTCCGCTGAGGCTGAGCACGTAGCCTGTGACCGCGGTGAAAACCGCCGAGGCCGCGGCCAGCACGGCGATGAACCGCGCCACGGCGACCCACGCGGCGTCACGCTTGAACAGCGTGACGGCTTCGATCGCCGCGAGGCCCGCGAGTAGGCCGATGGGCATGTGGAGCACGAGCGGGTGGAATCGTCCGAAGACCTGGATCCATTGGTTCAAGAATCGCTCCGTCGGAAAGAATCAGGCGAGGATGGGGTGAATGACCTTGCCGAAGACGTCGGTCAGTCTGAAGTCTCGGCCTTGGTGGCGGTAGACGAGCTGCTCGTGGTTCATGCCCATCAGGTGCAGAAGGGTTGCGTGCAGGTCGTGGACATCGACGGGGTTCTCGACGATGTTGTACGAAAAATCATCGGTCGCGCCGTAGGAGATTCCGGGCTTGATCCCGCCGCCAGCGAGCCACATGGTGAAGCAGCGCGGGTGATGGTCGCGGCCGTAGTTATGCGGCGTGAGCTCGCCCTGGCTGTAGACGGTTCGTCCGAACTCGCCCGACCAGATGATGAGGGTTTCGTCAAGAAGTCCGCGACGGCGCAGGTCCTTGACCAGGGCAGCCTGCGGCTGGTCTACCGCACTGGACTGAGATTTCATGTCTTTGGGGAGGTTCCCGTGCTGGTCCCACCCGCGCATGTAGAGCTGCACGAAGCGCACGCCGCGTTCGGTGAGTCGCCGCGCGAGGAGACAATTGGCGGCGAAGCTGCCGGGCTTTTTTACGTCCGGGCCGTACATGGTGAGGGTTTCTTCGTCCTCGTCGCCGAAGTCGGTGAGGTCGGGGACGGACATCTGCATGCGGTAGGCCATCTCGCTCTGCGCGATGCGTGTGCGGATCTCAGGGTCGAGCGTGCGCTCGAACTCGCTCTCGTTCAACGAGCCGACGAGGTCGAGCATGGCGCGGCGGTCGTCGCGTTTCATGCCGTCGGGGTCGCGGAGGTAAAGAACGGTGTTCGCGCCGGTGCGAAGCTTGCAGCCTTGGTGCTCGCTGGGAAGAAAGCCGCTGCCCCAGAAACGAGCGGAGAGGGCCTGGACGTTGCCGCCGTTGGCCTGCGTGATGAGAACGACGAAGGTGGGGAGGTTGGCGTTGGCGCTGCCCAGGCCGTAGCTGGCCCAGGATCCAAAGGAAGGACGCCCGGGCTGCTGGTTTCCGGTTTGGAAGAACGTGATGCCGGGTTCGTGGTTGATGGCTTCGGTGTGCATGGAGCGGATGAAGCAGAGCTCGTGCGCGACGCTGCCGGTGTGAGGCATGAGCTCGCTGACCCACGCGCCGTCCTGGTTGTTGGCGTACTTGCTGAACTTGAAGATCGACGGCGCGATCGGGAATCGGGCCTGGCCGCTGGTCATCCCGGTGAGGCGTTGGCCTTGGCGGATAGAGTCGGGTAGGTCTTGGTTAAAGCGAGCGCGGAGCCCGGGCTTATAGTCGAAGAGGTCGTGCTGGCTGGGCGCACCTTCCATGTGCATGTAGATCACGCGTTTGGCTTTGGGCGCAAAGTGCGGTCCGAGGGTGGGGACGTGAGCGGCAGGCGAGGCATCGAGCCTGAGGCGCCCGATCGCGGTGGGAGCGATGAGCGAAGAGAGCGCGAATGTGCCCAGCGTTGCGCCAAGCGACGAGGCGGACTTGGCAAAGAAGCGGCGTCGGGTGAGGTTCAGGAGATGTTCTTCGAGCGGGTCCATGAGGCCTCTTTTCTCGCGGGTCGAGCGAGTCTTTTTCTTTGCGGTCAGTCTTTGGAAATCGTGGCGTCGAGGTTGAGCATCGAACTGGCGATCATCGTCCAGGCGGCGAGTTCGGCCGCTTCAGCGTCCTTTGGTTTCATTGATTCACCAACAGCGATGATCTTGGCGGCGTCTTCGGGGGATTGCGAGAAGCGCTCGCGGAAATGGGCGAGCGTCCGGTTCAGGGCCGCTCGCTCGAGGTTCGACGGTTCGCGTGCGGTGCAGCGTTGGTAGAGACGGCCAAGCTTGGCCTGATCGTCGCCGGGCTCGGCCAGCGTGCGGGCGGCGAGAACGCGGGCGGCCTCGACGAACTGCTCGTCGTTCCAGAGCACGAGAGCTTGCAAGGGCGTGTTGGTGGAGATCCGTCGCACTGTGCAGGACTCGCGCGTCGGGCTGTCGAGCGCGGCCAAGGACGGCGGGGGCGCCGCGCGCTTCCAGTAGGTGTACAGGCTGCGCCGCCAGAGATCCTCGCCCTTGCCGCGTTCGTAAATGCGCGTATTGGATTCGGGCATGGCGACCTCGGCCCAAAGCCCCTCGGGCTGGTAGGGCTTGACCGATGGGCCGCCGAGTTTCTCGACGAGCAACCCCGAGACGTAGAGCGCCTGATCGCGGATCTGTTCGGCACTGAGGCGTTTGCGTGGGAAATACGAGAGCCATCGGTTGTCCGGATCAGACTGGACGACCTCGCCGCGAACCCGCGAACTCTGCCGGTAGGTGCTGCTGGTCACGACCAGCTTGAGCATGTGCCGCACGTCCCAGCCAGATTCGCGGAACTCGACCGCAAGCCAATCCAGCAGTTCAGGGTGACTCGGCCACTCGCCCTGATAGCCGAAATCTTCTGTTGTTCGAACGATCCCGCTGCCGAATGCGAGTTCCCAGAGACGGTTGACCGCGACCCGCGCGACCAGCGGATTCTCGGCGGACGTCAGCCACGCGGAGAGGCCTAGCCGGTCGTGCGGCACGTTTTCTGGCAGCTTTCCCAGAAGCGCCGGGACCGCGCGAGTCACGGGGCGGGCCTTGTCGGGCTTGTCGTAGTCGCCGCGTTTGAGCACGAAGGTCTCGCGCGGCTTGGGGAGCTCTTTCATCACCATTGTTTTCGGCGCGGCGACGTCGATCGCTTCGATCCGCTTGGTGTTCACGCTGATCTCGTCGGCGAGCGAGCGGTAGCGCGTCGAGTAGGCCAGCTTCCAGGCTGTGCCGAGCTTGGCGGCGCGCTCGGGAGTTTGCTCGGACGTTGGTCCGACCGCGGCGACGATGTCTCGGGGCAGGGCGCTGGATTCAGGGACCAATCGCCAGTAAAAACCGCCGGGGCCGCCGGTGTTCACGACTTTAAGAACGACCCAGTTCTCTCCCTCGACGAGGTTCAGCGTGACCTTGTCTTGATCGGCGAGCATACTTCGCTCGGCTTTGTTCTCGGCAACTTTGGTGCCGTTGAGAAAGAGCTGGAACCCGTCGTCGCTACCTAGCGAGACCTCGACCTGGCGTGGGGAGGGCGAGAAAAGTGAGCGGCCGACGAACGTGACGGCCAGGCCTTGGGGTAAGTCGTAGTTCAGTTTCTCATCCGCGAGATTCAGTGAGAACTTCCACGTCAGTTTGCCCGGTGCGAAATTCTTCGTGGTGTCGAGCGACGCGTCCTTTTCGGGGCCGAACTCGCGCGCGTACGCGTCGTCCTTGGATGAGGGCGTGAAGGGGCCGAGCTGATGCCACGCGCTGGATATCACAGGCAATGAGGCCGTGCCTTGATCGGTCATGGTTCCGAGCGAGAGGCGGACCCTGCCGAGCGTGTGGTTCGCGTAGATGGATTGGAAGGAGAGCTTGATCCGGACCTCGGTGCCGCCCTCAAAGCCGAACGGCCGCTCGGCCTGGAACAGCGCGAGCCGGTTGCCCGGGATCTCGTGCGCGGCAACCGCCCAGCCAGCATCCATTAACTTTAACGCTGCGACCGCGGCATCAGAATGGATGACGTTGGTCACCCTGTAATCCCCGTTCATCTGTTCAACATCAGCCCAGGCCCAGGTCAGATGGATGGGCGTGCGCTGCGATGGATCCGCGACCGAGACCGCTTCCGCTTCGATCCTTGAAAGCACCGCGTTGCCGTTGGGAGCACGCCCGACGCGGCTCATGAACATGCTCGCGTCGCCGAGCGCTTCCAGCGCGATGAGCCGAAGATTGGTGCCCTCGGCGCGAACGGAGATCTGGAACTCGTCGCGGTCCGGGTTCGCGCCCGAGGCGAGAACGGAGCGATCGTTCTGGACGGTCATCGTCGAGCCCGACGTCGAGGCCACGCTCAACACGAGGTTGTTCTGCCACGCGATCCCGGAGCGCGTGGGCAAGGCCGCGAAGAACTCGGCACGCTGCGAATCCTCTTTGGGGTCGCTCTCGTCGAGCTTGACCGTGCTCGCGGCGAGGAGAGCGCTGATCTCGGCGCGTTCTTTCTTCTGAGCGGCCGTCGGCACGACGAGGAACGGCTCAAAGGCGCGCTGCGGGTCGGGGAGCTGCGAATAGAGGCCTGGCTCCTCGATCGAGTTGAAGAACGAGAGCAGGCTGAAGAACTCGGACTGCGAGACCGGGTCGAACTTGTGGTCGTGACAACGAGCACACCCGACGGTCAGGCCCAGGAACACCGATCCTGTGGTGGCCGTGCGTTCCACGGCGTACTCGACGAGATACTCCTCGGCGATCGCGCCGCCTTCGTCGGTCGTGACGTGATTGCGGTTGAACCCGCTGGCGATCTTCTGATCGTCGGTCGCACTTGAGATCAGGTCGCCCGCGAGCTGCTCCGTGAGAAATCGGTCGAAGGGCATGTTGTCGCGATACGCGTTGAGCACCCAATCGCGCCACAGCCAGATCTGGCGCCCCGCGTCCATATGGATGCCGGAGGTATCGGCGAAGCGCGACGAATCAAGCCACGGAACGGCAAGCCGCTCGGCGGTTCGCGTTCGGTACGGATCATCGTTCATCAACCGATCGACGAGACGTTCGTAGGCGTCGGGCCTTTGGTCGTTGCTGAATTCGGCAAGTTCTTCCGGAGTTGGCGGCAGGCCCGTAAGGTCGAGGAAGACGCGGCGTGCGAGGGTTGAGCGTTCGGCCTCGGGGGCTGGCTTGATCTGGTGGCGCTCGAGCGTGCTCTGAATGAAGCCGTCGATCTCGTTGCGTGCCCAGCCCTGCGATTTCAGCGCTGGCGGCGCGGGACGCTTGGGCGCAACGAACGCCCAGTGCGGCTCGTAGGCTGCCCCCGAATCGACCCAGTGCTTCAGCAGTTCTTTCTCTTGATCATTCAGGGGCTTCTTGCCAGCCTTGGGTGGGGGCATGACCTCGTCGGGATCGGTAGACGTGATGCGTTTCCAGAGTTCGCTCTGGTCCGCGCGGCCGGGGACGATCGCGTGCGCACCGCCCTTGCGCTCGGTGGTCGCGGAATCTCGATCATCGAGCCGAAGGTCGGCCTGCCGCGAGCTGGGATCGGGGCCGTGGCACTTAAAACAGCGGTCAGACAAGATCGGTCTGATATCGCGGCCGAAGCGGACCGGATCGACGCCCTTGGGCACGTCGGGCGTGACGTCCTCGGGCGTGGGCATGTCGGCCGAGATCCCGAGCAGCCCGAGCCCGCACGCCACGAGTGCGGCGAGCCAGATTAGCGGCGCGTGACGATAAATGAACGCCCGCGCATGAGCGGAACGTGGGCGGTGCGCGCGATCGGAATCGAAGCGAGGATCGTCGATCAACATTCCACGCAGGATACCAGAAATCGCGTGCTAGGACGGCGCAATCTGGGCATTCTGGCGTTGCCGTGCGGCCACGAGATCGGCGATCTGGATCGCGTTCAGGGCCGCCCCCTTCCGGATCTGATCGCCGGCGATAAGCAGGCACCACGTCCGCGCGACTCGCTGCGAATCGGGCGGCGATAACGTCTGGAGATTGCCGTCCGGGCCCAGGACTTCCGAAGGATCAGGCCGAATTCGACCGACCAGAACCTCGTCGTGCTCGCTCGCGTGCAGCGTGGTCGGAAAGGAGTTTGTGGCCCGATCGTCAACGACCCGGAGCCCGGACCCGGCGGAGAGCGCCGCGCGAACTTGCGATTCCGTCGCGGGTTCCGAAAGCGTGACGGTCACGGATTCGGTGTGGGCCCGGAAGACCGGAACGCGCACGCATGTCGGCGTGATGGACAGCGATGGGTCGGCCCAGATCTTTCGCGATTCGTCGATCATCTTGCGCTCTTCGCCGTTGACACCAGTGTCCAGCTCGACGCGTGAGTTGTGGCTAAAGACGTTGAATGCGCAGGGTTCGTGGAAGACCTTGGGCTTCACTGATCCGCTGGCGAGCACAGCTGCGGCCTGTTCGCGCAGTTCGGAGAGCGCGGCGGCGCCAGCGCCGGAGACCGCCTGATACGTCGAGACCACGATGCGCTCGATTCCGAACCGCGCGCGAAGCGGGTTGAGTGCGACGAGCAGGATGATGGTCGAGCAATTCGGGTTGGCGATGAGCGTGCAACCGGGCGGGATCGCTTCGCCGTTTACTTCAGGGACGACCAGCGGTACATCGTCGTGGAGACGGAAGGCCGAGGAGTTGTCGATCACGACCGCGCCTGCGCGTCCGGCCGGGTGGGCCCATCGCCGCGAGACTTCGGCCGTGGCGCAGAAGAGCGCGAAGTCTGTTCTGTTAAACGCTTCTGCATCGATCGCGCGCACCAGCAGCGAATCGCCCGCGTACGAGATGTGTGTTCCTGCCGAACGAGCCGAGGCCAACGGCACGATCATTTCCGCAGGATGCTGGCGTGATTCCAGGATCGAGAGCGCCTCGCGGCCGACGGCCCCGGTCGCGCCGACGATCGCCACGTTCCCAAGGTCGTGCGTCATACGGGGCTGCCTGTCCCGGTGCGCACGGGCACGCAACACACACTCGGGAACGCGGACGCGATCGCGTGTTCGAGGTCTTCGATCAGGTCTTCTGAATCCTCGATGCCGATGGACAGACGCACGAGATCTTCAGGGAACGCGCGAGCGTCGCGCACCGCCGCGGGGATGCTGGCGTGCGACATGCGGCACGGCAGGCTGACCGAAGAGTTCACGCCGCCGAAACTGACGGCGATGTTAAAGAGTTTCAAAGATTCTGCAATGCGACGTGAGAAGTCGTTTGAGCCCGTGCGGAAGCAGACGATGGTGCCCGGGCCGCTGGATTGCTCGACGTGAACCAAGTCACCTGGGTGGTTTGATAAACCCGGGAAGAGAACTTCGCGGATTTCGGCGTGGGCCGCGAGCCAATGGGCGATCTTGGTGGCGCTGGCTTGCTGGCGGTCCACTCGGATGCCGAGCGTTTTGATCCCACGGAGCAAGAGGAAGGAATCGAACGGGCTCAACGCCGAGCCCTCGGCGTTGTGAAGGAACGCGAGTTCGGCCGCGAGCGCTGCGTCTCGCACCACCACCGCGCCAGCGGTCACGTCGCTGTGCCCGCCCAGGTGCTTGGTTGCCGAATGCACTGCGAAATCAGCCCCGAGCTCGAGAGGGCGAAGAAGGTACGGGCTCAGCGAAGTGCTATCGATCGAGAGCTTTGCACCGGCGTCGTGAGCGACCTTGGCGAGCGCACGAACATCGCACACGCGCAGGAGCGGGTTGGTCAGGGCCTCGGTGTGGATGAGTTTGGTGCGCGGCGTGATCGCGGCGGCCGCGGCGCTGGGGTCGGTCAGGTCCGCGTATCGAGTGACGATGCCACGAGGCTCGAAAACCTTTGACAAGAGCCGGTACGTGCCGCCGTAGAGATCGTCGTTGGCGAGCACTTCATCGCCGGGCTTGAGCAGCCGCACGACGGCGGCGAGGGCGGCGAGGCCGCTGGAGTAGGTGAGCGCGCGCACACCGCCGTCGATCCGCGCGAGGTGATCTTCGAGCACTTGGCGTGTTGGGTTGCCGCTGCGCGAGTAGTCGAAGCGACCGAACTCCTGCGCGGATTCCTGGTCGAACGTCGCGGTCTGGTAGATCGGGGTCGCTATGGCGCGGAAGGGGTCGCCGGGGCAGGGGTCAAAGTGAACGAGCGAAGTGTGCGGCCTCATGCGACCTCCACGGTTTGCGATGCGGGAGTTGAGTTGGAGAACGCGCCGTAAGGAGGGCGCCTCGTGGTGCCGAGATGGTGGGGGAGTCGGGCGAGTGAGAGCAGGTCTGCCACGACGGCTTCGGCGGTCGGCCACCGGCCCGCGCCCTTTCCGGTCACGACCTCTTGACCTTCTTTCGTAGAGATAACGAGCGAGTTCGATTCACCGGAAGTCGTCGCGCACGGGTGCGCGAGGTCGAGTTCGGTCGGCGCGATGATCGCGCAGACTCCGGTGGCCGTTCTCGTTGCCTTGGCGAGCAGCCTGACGCGTCGGCCGCGTTGAACGGCATCCGCGACGGCCGCGGGTTGAAGTGTGACGATGCCGGTCTGAGCGATCTCGCTTGCGCTGAGTTCGACGCCGAACGCGTGACGGATAAGGATGCGGAGCTTGTCGGATGCGTCCGTGCCGTCGAGGTCTCTGGTCGGGTCGGCCTCGGCGAACCCCGCGATCTGGGCGTCGCGAACAGCATCCTCCAAGCTGCTGCCCGACGCCAATCGATCGAGCACCGCGTTGGTTGTTCCGTTGATAACGCCCTCGATCGATTCGATGCGAGTCTCGCGTGAGAGTCTCGTCACGGCTTCGATCAACGGCACCGAACCGCCGACGGCCGCAGAGTACAGCAGCTCGACACCGTGCTCGCGTGCGATCTCGTGCAGCCGTGGGCCGTGCTGGGCGATGACGGCTTTGTTGGCGGTGACGACGTGCTTGCCCGAGCGCAGCGCTGTCTCAATCAACGCTCGGCTCACGATCGGCTCGCCGATGGTTTCGACGATCACTTCACAGTCCGATCTCGCGGCCCGTGCGGAATCGGTGGTCAGCAGGTACAACGGCACCCCGTTGTCGGCGTGACGCTTGGGGTTGTTGACGGCGACGCTGGTGATCTCGAAAAGATCCGAGCGGCGGTTCATGTGCTGGTAAACCCCGAATCCCACTGTTCCAAGGCCGAGGAGCGCGACGCGCAACGGGGGCGGCACGGGCTCGTTAACGATGGCGGTGTCGATCGCGCGCGGGCCGACGGTCGTGACGTCCGCGCCGTTGATTGCGCCGACTTCGAACTCAAGTCCGTGGTCGCGGGCGAAACGGACGCCTTTGTGTTGAACGATCCGGCCGTCGAGCTTGAGAGCGTCGTCCCAGGACAGTGCGCGGAAGCGACTCGCGATCGGCCCGGGCTTGGCGGGGTCGCGTTCGTAAAGTCCTTTGACGTCCTTGACCAACCGGCAACGGGCGTTGAGACGTTGCGCGAGGAAGAGGGCGGTGAAGTCGGAGCCACCGCGGCCGAGCAGCGTGGTCCGGCCGTTTACATCGCGGCCGAGGAAGCCGGGAACGACAATCGCCGGAACACGGTCGAGCGTTCGCCGGATTTCGGCGATGTCAACGTCGACGGGTTCGGAGTCGAGCACCGGGCCTTGAGTTTGTAGAGCGAGCCGGGCCGCGTCGAGGACTTCGGCGGGGATCCCGGCCTTGCCGAGTGCAAGCCCGAGCAGGGCGGCGCTCGTGAGCTCGCCGGTGGCGACGAGCGCGGCGAGCGACGCGGGGTCGGGCGCGACGCCGTAGAGGTGGCCTTGAGCGAGAAGGCGGTCCGTTGTCTTGCCGAGCGCGGAGACGACGGCGATGACCCGCCATCCTTCGCGGACCCAACGGTAGATCTCGTGGGTCGCATCGGCGAGGTCCTGCTCGCGAGTGAGGACGGATCCTCCAAACTTCAGCACGATCACAGTGCGTTGAGACACGTTGCGTTCCTTTCTGACGAGCGGGAAAGTGGCTTGTGGGTGGCGATCAACAGAGCGCGATCGAGGTCGGCGATGATGTCGTTGGGTTCTTCAAGGCCTACCGAGAGACGGATCAGCCCCTCGCTCAGCCCGATCGATGCACGTTGGGCGATGGGCACGTCGGCGTGGGTCATCGACGCGGGGTGGGTGATGAGCGTCTCGACCGCGCCGAGGTTTTCAGCCAGCGAGCAGAGCTTGACGTTGTTCATCACGGCGATCCCGGCCTCGATGCCGCCATGGACTTCGAACGACACGATCCCGCCGTGGTGCTCGACGCCGTCGCGGGAGATGTGCTGGCGGCGTGCGAGCGTGTGCTGCGGGAACGAGAGGAGGCCGGGGTACGAGACTCGCGCGACCGACGGATGGCTTTCAAGATGCCGCGCAACTTTCAGAGCGTTGATAGAGTGCTGCTTGATGCGGAGCGGCAGGGTTGTGATCCCGCGGAGCGTGAGCCAGGCCTCGAACGGAGCTTGGATGGAGCCGATCGACTTGCGGATGAAGCGCAGGCGGTCAATCTTGGTTTGGTCGCGCGTGGTGATCGCGCCGCCGACGGTCGCGTTGTGACCTTCAATGTATTTGGTGGTTGAGTAAAGACTGAAGTCCGCGCCGAGGTCAAGAGGTTGTTGCAGGATCGGCGTAAGAAACGTGTTGTCTACGGCGAGCAAGCACCCCGCGGCGTGTGTGATGCGCGCGACGGCGGCGATATCCGTCAGCTTGAGGGTGGGGTTGCCGGGCGATTCGATGAAGACGAGCTTGGTCGCGGGCGTGATCGCACGAGCGATAGCCTCGGGTGAAGAGGTGTCCACAAAGCACGAGCGGATGGAGAGGCCGTCGAGGATCTGTTGGAAGAGCCGGACGGTGCCGCCGTAAACCGCGTCGCTGAGGACGGCGTGGTCGCCGGCCTTGAGGAACGCGAGGAAAAGCGCGGTCTCGGCGGCGAGCCCGGTTGCGTAACAGACCGACGGGGGAGCGTTCTCCAGCGCGCCGAGACGTGCTTCGAGGGCGGCGACGGTGGGGTTGTCGGAGCGGGAATAGGTGAAGCCCTTGTGCTGGCCGACGGCTTCTTGCACATAGGTCGTTGATTGAAAGATCGGGGTGAGGATTGCGCCGGTGGTCGGGTCGGGCCGTGTGCCAGCGTGGATGGCGCGGGTGGTGATGGAGTGGATAATGTCGGAGGTTGTCTCAGCGGTGTGGTTCGCGTTAAGATCGGATCGGTTGAGGTCGGATCGATGGCCCGGGGGCATGCCGTGGTCTCCCTACGGCATCAAGGACTGGGCAGCCTGCGCGATGGTCGCACGGAACATCCGTGCAATTTGTGCTGGGTGAGAAGATTGACCAAGCTCTCCGCCGGTGACAGCGTTGTGCCTAGGTTCTTGACCCGGCCTCATCGTTCCCCTTGCGGGGCTGGCCTCGGCACCGTGGCGGATCGCGTGACGCGTCGCTCGGTTGCCGCCCGAACCCTGGAGGCGGTTCGGGACTCTTGATGACTTTGGTAGTCTTTCGAGAGAGCGGTTCAAAGTCAAGCGAGTTAAGCGCGAAAAGTGCTTTCAGTCCGGACGGACGCGCGCCTTAGGGGGCAGCGAGGCTGGCGCGAGCCGCGGCTTGTTTGGGTTCATCGCCTGTACGGTGCGTCCTGAGTCGTTGGACGCTCGTGGCGTATCTGCTGGTATGCCCGGCTGGCGGTGTAGATTCACAAAAACGAGAAGAACGCGTCACGCTGGCAGGGCCATTGCGCACTGATACGGCCCGAGTATTCCTTGACAGTGCCCGTACCGACGCTATTCTTCGTCTCGCTTTCCGAGCGAGGCCTGCGCGGAACTTTAAGGGCGCACAAGCGAGCCTGGCTCACACGATTTATGCTCGACTTTACTCTAACGTGCCTTGCATGTCACTTGTATGTCGTCTCTTTCGGAGAGTTCGGTGTTCAGGCAATGCAGGCTCGAGGTTCGCTCAGTCTTCTACCGGAACGCCTACTCATTTGATTCAAAGTTCCTAAATTTAATTCGGGCCGATCGCGGCCTCTGCCTTGAAAATTCGCGTCTCAAAGTGTTGTGATAGGTTTTTGTTGAGTTCAATCTGTGAAACTCGCCGAGTTCGGCGCTTCGTTCGTGTCATTCGGACACATCTCATTCCCCTTAGAGGAGGTTCTCTCGTGATTCGATCCTGGTCCACCCGTAGCGTTCCCGCCCTGCTCGCCGTCGTCGGCCTGATGGCTGTCGGCTGCCAGCAGACGTCCCAGCAGCGCAAAGCTGACCCCAAGCCTGCGCCGGTCAAGGCCGCCGAGACCAAACCGGCCAAGGCCGAGCCGGTTGCGCAAGCCTCGTCGGGCCCCTGCCGCGGCTACACCCCTGCCCTCGCGGCCGGGATGGGCTCGAGCATGATGGCGTTCCCGACCGGTGACACCGCGACTAGCGCGATCCTCGTCCACGAGGTCATGCCCAAGGAAGTTCGCGCGGGCGCTCCCTACTCCTCCGAGATCCACGTCACGAACTTGACCAACGGCACGCTGCAGAACGTGCTCGTGACGGGCAAGGGTTTCCAGAACTACACCCTGACCAGCTCGACCCCAGCTGGCACCGCTGGCCCGGACGGCGTGAACTGGACGGTCGGTGAGCTGGGCCCCTGCAAGACGCAGATCATCAAGCTCACGGGCACGGCTGGCAAGGTCGGTATCTCGGGCGCGTGCGTGATGGTCTCGTACAACAACTCGCTGTGCGCGACCACCAACGTGGTTGAGCCCGCTCTGGCGATCGTCAAGTCGGGCCCGGCCGAAGTGCTGATCTGCGATCCGTTCCCCTACAAGATCATCGTCAAGAACCCCGGCTCGGGCCAGGCCACGAACGTTCGCGTGCGTGACAACCTCCCGGCTGGTCTGACGACCACCGACGGCAAGACGGCCCTCGACCTGCCCGTCGGTACTCTCGGCTCGGGCGAGTCCAAGGAGTTCACGGTCAACGTGAAGGCTGCGAAGGCTGGCACGTACAGCAACACCGCTGGCGCGACGGCCGACGGCGGCCTGACGGTCGAGTCGGCCCCGGTCAGCACCGTGGTCCGCAGCCAGTCGCTGGCCATCAAGGCCGAGTGCCCGCCCGCTCTCTTGATCGGTCGCAACGCGACCTTTAAGTTCGTTGTTTCCAGCACGGGCGACGCCAACTGCACCAACACGCAGGTCTCGGCGACTCTCCCGGCCGGTGCTGACTTCGTCAGCGCTGACAACGGCGGCAGCAGCGCTGGCGGCAAGGTCACCTGGAACATTGGTAATCTGAACGCCAAGGACGCTCGCACGGTCTCCTTCGTCGTCCGCTCTAAGACGGCTGGCACGCTCCAGACCACCGCCACCGCGACCTGCGGTTGCGCGGCCGCGGTCACGGATAGCTGCTCGACCGGCGTCAAGGGCGTGCCCGACATCGGCACCAACATCGGTGACGATACTGGTGTCGTCAACATCGGCGCGGCGCACGTCTTCACCTACACCGTGAAGAACCAGGGCCAGACCGACCTGACCAACGTCACGATGGTCGCGGACTTTGACGCGGGTCTCGATTACGTCTCGACCACCGCGGTCGGCGGCGCGACTGCGGCTGGTAGCAAGGTCACTTGGAAGATCGGCACGCTCAAGGTCGGCGATACCAAGGTGTTCACGATCACGGTTAAGGGTTCCAAGGAAGGCGAGCTCGTGGTCCAGACCACGACGACCTCCGACCAGACCAAGCCCGTTCGTAACGACGAGCAGGTCAACTACGTCGCCAACTAAGTTCCTCAATGACCGTCGCTCCGATCGGGGCGATTGAGGATGATCTCAGACCGGCGGGCCATCGAGGCCCGCCGGTTTTTTTATGGGTTTCGTCTCATCTCTGCGGACAATCGCGTATCTTCCCCAGACGTCAGCGCGGCACCCGGGCATGCGACTCGGCGGCGGCGTTTAAGCAGCGAGGTGATCGATGACTCAGCGTGTTCTCAAGATGGGCATGGTCGGCGGCGGGCGCGGGGCGTTCATCGGCGCGGTCCATCGCACGGCGGCGAACCTGGACAACGGCGTGCGTTTCACGGCCGGGGCGCTCTCGTCAACCTCGGAGAAGGCGATCGCGTCGGGCAAGGACCTGGGCCTGGAGGATCGGCGGAACTATTCGACGTGGGCGCAGATGCTCGAAGGCGAGCAGAAGCTGCCGCCAGGCGAGCGGATCGACTTTGTCAGCATCGTCACGCCCAACAACGCGCACTTCCCCGTGGCCAAGGCCTTCGCCCAGGCGGGGTTCAACGTGGTGTGCGACAAGCCGATGGTGGTGTCGAGCGAACAGGCTCGAGAGCTGATCGCGACGGTGGAGAAGGCTGGGGTGGTGTTCGGGGTGACGTACAACTACTCGGGCTACCCGATGGTCAAGCAGGCTCGGTCCATGATCGCGGGCGGCGCGATCGGTGTGGTGCGCAAGGTGGTGGTCGAGTACAACCAGGGCTGGCTGGCGAGCGCGCTGGAGCAGTCCGGGCAGAAGCAGGCCGACTGGCGGACAGACCCGGCGCGGTCGGGACTGGGCGGCGCGATCGGCGACATCGGCAGCCACGCCGAGCAGCTCGCGTCGTACACGACCGGACTGGAGCTCGACGCGATCTGCGCCGACCTCACGACGTTCGTGCCGGGGCGCAAGCTCGACGACGACGCGAACGTGCTGCTGCGCTTCAAGCCTAAGGGCGGCACGCAGGCCAAGGGCGTTCTTATGGCCAGTCAGGTCGAGGTGGGGCACGAGAACGATCTCCGCCTGCGGGTCTTCGGCACGACGGGTTCGCTCGACTGGCGACAGGAAGACCCTAACGCGCTGGTCCATCGCCTCGATGGTCAGCCCGAGCGGGTTCTGCGGCGCGGCAACGGGTATCTGTGCGACGCGGCCAAGGCGAACACGCGGCTGCCCGCAGGGCACCCCGAGGCGTTCTTCGAGGCATTCGCGAACGTGTACAACGCGGTGGGGCAGGCGATCCGCGCGGGCGGGGCGATGGCACCGTCCAAGGAGGCCGCGAGGCTCGGCGATACTCACGAGGCTCGCGCGGTACGGCTTTCGCGCGGCTTTGATTTTCCCACGGTCGTGGACGGCGCACGCGGCGTTCACTTTATTGAGAAGTGCGTCGCGAGCAGCGCGAGCGGGGAAAAGTGGACACCGGCCAGCTTTGACCTTTAGCATTGGGTGACCCTGCCCAACGTGCGACGAGATCTCGACGGTCTCCGTTGACCGCATCGAACACAGGCTCGAGAAGAACGGCGTGGCAGAGACCCAGAGCAGGTCGCTGTACTCAGGCGTCCTGCTGGCGGCACCCGAGACCTCGATAGTCAAGGAACTCGTGACCAGTTTCGGTGAAACGGTCGTGGCCGCCGCTGCGTCATAGCGTGCCGAGTCGCGGCTGCGTTACTCTCGTTCGGAGACGACCCCCTCCTGATACGCGCTGACCAGCGTTTCGAGGTCGGCGATTTCCTGTTGCGTGCGTTGCCCTTGGCCGGTGTCGCGCACGAGCCGCGGGCGTTCGTGCGTTCGGATGCGTTCGACCTTGGGCACGATGTCCGCGCCGCTTCTAATCGCGGCCTCGACTCCTTGGAACGGCGCGTGCTCGGCCAGGTCGATCCCCTCGGGCCGGAGCACGAGGGTGTACCCGCGGTTGCCGTAGGCTTCGCTGAACGCGCCGTCGATGGTGATCGCGTTCCCACCGCGTTTGACTGGCTGCTCGCCCTTTTCGATTTTGACGGGAACGTGCCCGTTGACGATGAGCACGCGCTCGTCGCAGCCGAAGAGCCGGCCGATGCGATGGACGAACGCGGCGTCGTGGATGAGGTCGAAGTACGGGTTCTTGATCTCTTTGTGCGTTTCTTTATCAGCGATGAAATACGACTCGAAGGTAGCGAGCTTGTCCTTGCCGAACAGCGGCGAGCGCGGGCCGCCCCAGAGGTACCAGAGCCAGTCCGCGTCGGCGTCGAGCGCGAACCAGCGTTTGCGCATCGCGCGGCGGACGACCGAGCCCAGAGCGTCCATGAGCTCACGCCCGGCGACCTCTCGCCCGTCAACGCGCAACGACTGCGGTGTGCCGTCGAGATCGACCGGGACGCAGCCGTGGAAGACGAGCACCTCGTCGCGGTTGGTCCACATCCCGCCATGCCTGACGATCCACTCCATGTGCTGGCGCAGTCGTGCCGACTGCGTACACGAGTTCTTGAGCACGTCGATGCACGCCTGCTCGGTCGTCGAGTACGCGTACGGGTTGTCAGGGTCGATCGTGGGCAGGCGCTGATCGAGCATCTCGTAGTGCTTCCCGCCGATCTCGACGGCCTTGGCGCGGGCGTGCTTCCCGGAGCCTTCAAACTGGATGTGGTGCAACAGGCGGCGATGGTCGAGGTTCCACTCGGGGTGCTGCGCGATCATGTTACCCTCGGCCTTGAACTGCATTACCGCGATGGCCTTCTGCATCCGAGCGACCATCAGGGCCTCGCGCAAACCTTCGCCCTTGGGCATAAACCGCTCGGCGGGGTCGTCGTGATACTCGTCGCGGACCAAGCGTTCGAGGGGTGTGGTCAGGATTCCGTAGCCCTCTTCGAGCTGGGCTGCGCGGCGGTAGCGAGCGCTGAAGCGGAGCATCGTCAGCATGCACGGCTCGTGCCCGAGGTGTGCGCCGATCCAGAGCATGTCGTGGTTGCCCCAGAGCACGTTCACGCGCGGCTGGCTCATCAGCGTTTCGATCACGCGGTCGATGCGCGGGCCGCGATCGCCTAGGTCGCCCGCGACGAGCAGCTCTTCACAGGTCAGGTTGCGGATCAGCCGAGCGCCAGCCCGGACCGCGGCCCAGTCGCGATCGTGGCGCGAGAGCGCGTGCAGCATCTCGCGGATGTACTCGGGGCGTTGGGCGCTACCCAGCTCGATGAACAGCTCGCGATAGTGGGGGCCGAGCAGGCTCTCGAAGTGGTCGCGGCGATAGCTCTTGCGCAAGGCTCGCACGATCTCGAACTGCAGCGTGACGGTGCTGTGGATCCAGCTGGCACGCTGGCCCGACGCGATGATGTCGGCCGCGAATACGCGGATGGCGTCGCGCGGGTAGTAGAGCACGGCAAGAAACCTTGCCTTTTCCGCGTCGCTCAAGCGTCCGTTCAGGGTCGCATCGACCAACTGGCGGAGCGCTCCGGAGGCGTTGTTGATGACGTGGCGGAGCTTGGCGTCCTCGCCGTGGACGTCTGAGATGATGTGAACGATGCCCGAGGGAAGCGAGAGCTTGGCTTCGAGCCCGGCGATCTCGGCGATCGCGGCGTCGGCGGTGTGGAAGCGGTGCGTGAGGGCACGCAGCAACGAGGCCGAGTTGTCGGATTTGGAGTCGCGTTGCTCTGGCATTGATCCACTCCCTCTACAAACATCCCGGTTGGTTTGGGCTCGATCCGCTCTTGTGCATCGTAGATTGAACAGCCACACCTTCACAAGCCCGGACGCCCGTCGCCGCTGGATTGTGCGTATGCTTCGTCGCGCTTGTGCAAAGAAGCCCTCTCACCGAAAGACTGAAACGATGAAGACCCGTTGCGCTCCGTGCGTCGCTCGCTTGTCACTGCTGGCTTTGGCGTTCGTTGGCACGGCGGCGTCGAGTTTCTCGTACGCCCAGCAGCCCGAGGCGGCCCCGGCCAAGCAGCCCGAGCGCTCGCGCGGCGAGGGTCGCGGCCCCGGCGGTCCAGGAGGCCAGGGGGGCGGTGAGATCCGGTCGCTCGAGTCTGCGATGAAGATTCTCAACGGCAGCCTCAAGCGTCTCAGCAAGCAGATCGACCAGGCCGACAAGAAGGACGACAACCTGCTGCTGATCGCCTCGGCTCAACGCGGGGCGCTCGCCGCCAAAGGTATGAAGCCGGAGAACATTCCAGCGGGCTCCGGCCCTGACGCGCTCAAGGGCTACCACGCCGCCCAGATCACGCTCTCTCGCATGCTGCTCGATCTTGAAGAGCAGGTTCTGAATGACAAGGCCCAGGACGCGAAGAAGACGATGGTCAAGCTCAATGAGTTCAAGGATGAGTCTCACAAGAAGTTTGCGCCCGACGAGGACGAGCAGAAGCTCGAGGCCAAACCAGAGGGCGGGCCGGAGAAGCACGAAGGCGCGCCTGGAAAAAAGTGATCCTCGTTCCCACGTTCATCTGAAGCGAACGCAGGACCACATACTTTGCGACGGTCCCGGCTGGCCTTCATGAACGAAGCGCGCGTGAATCCCAGCGATGTCCCTTGGCCGTCGCTGTTTCTTTGCGCCGGGCCAATCTCGGAACATCGAAGCCACCTCGCGCCCTCGCCTAAACTTCGCCTCATGTCTACCCCACACGCCGTCATCTTCAACGCTCGACTCGGCGTTGTCCATCGCTGGTCGCAGACTCTCATCCCGACCACCCGCGAGGCGCCTGCCGACGCCGAAACGCCCAGCCACGTGCTGCTGCACCGGGCCGGGTTTATCCGCCCGGTGGGGGCGGGGATCTACGACTATCTGCCGCTGGCGTGGCGGACGCTCCGGAAGGTCTCCGAGATCGTGCGCCAGGAAATGGACGCGGCCGGGGCCAGCGAGATGCTCATGCCGGCGCTCGAACCTTTCGAGCTCTTCGAGGGCACCAAGCGTGACGTGGACTACGGCGACAACCTGTTCCGTCTTACCGATCGCAAAGGCCGGCAGAACGCGCTCGCGCCCACGCACGAAGAGGTCATCACCGACCTCATGCGGGGTTGCGTATCGAGCTACAAGTCTTTGCCGTTGAATCTGTATCAAATCCAGACCAAGTTCCGAGACGAGGCTCGTCCCCGGGCTGGCCTGCTGCGCTGCCGCGAGTTCATTATGAAGGACGCCTACTCGTTCCACACGCACATGGAAGGAGCGGGGGGGCTCGACGAAGCGTATGACGGTATGTACCGCGCTTACACGAACATCTTCACGCGCTGCGGGCTGGATTTCTCGGCTGTCGAGGCCGAGAGCGGGCCGATCGGCGGCTCGGCCTCGCACGAGTTCATGGTCAACTGCGTCAGCGGCGAGGACACAATCCTCAAGTGCATCACCTCGGGCTATGCGGCTAACGTCGAAAAGTGCGAGATCGGGCCACGTCCCGCGCCGAGCAAGGGGTACTTCACGGGTGAGCCCTCGGGGCCGCTCGAAGAAGTCCACACGCCCGGCCTGCCCGGCATCGACGACGTCGCGAAGTTCATGAAGGTCAAGCCTGCCAACATGCTCAAGACGATCGCGTTCAAGGTCGACTCGACCCTCGAGCAGCTCGCCCAGTACGGCCAGGAGTGGGTGATCGCGGTCGTCCGCGGCGACCATGAGGTCAACGAGGGCAAGGTCCGCGACATCGCCCGATGCAAGGTTCTACTTGCCGACCCGAAGGAGGCTGAAGCGAAGGGGTTCGCGATCGGCTTTGTTTCGCCGCGTGCGGCCGTGGGCAAGAAGGGCGTGCTGGTCATCGTCGATCGCGACGCCGCGATCAGCTTCGACGACGCCAAGGGCAAGCCGATGTTCTGGGTCACGGGCGCGGACAAGAAAGACCACCACGTCAAGCACTTCAACTGGCAGCGCGACCTAGGCAAAGACCCGCTCGGCGCAACCTCGCACCGCTCGGACAAGGGTTATCCGATGGGCGGGCTTCGCGGCGGGGATGACTATTTGGTGGTGGGGGACATCCGCGACGCGCACGAGGGAGACCCTTCGCCGCGGGCCGCTGGGCAGGCTCTGGTCGCGCAGCGGGGCATCGAGGTCGGGCACATCTTCAAGCTGGGCACGAAGTACTCGTTGGCGATGAGCTTCAACGTGGTCGATAAGGAACAGAAGCGGAACCCGGTCATCATGGGCTGCTACGGCATCGGCGTCAGCCGAACAATGGCCGCGTGCGTGGAGATGAGCCACGACGCCGACGGCATCGTCTGGCCAGCGGCGATCGCGCCGTACCACGTCGTCGTCACGCTGATGAAGCCCGAGGACGCCTCGCACCAAGAGGCCGCGAAATCGCTTGGTCTGGAACTTTCAAGGCAGGGCGTTGACGTGCTGATCGACGATCGCGACGAGCGGGCGGGCGTGAAGTTCAAGGACGCGGACTTGATCGGTGTGCCGATCAGGCTGGTGATCGGCGAGAAGGCCATGGAGCAGAAGGGCGTGGAGTTCAAGGCTCGCAAGGTGGCTGGCAAGGGCGAGGTCGTGGCGACCGGCGAGGTAGTCGCGCGGTGCCTGGCGACGCTCAACGGGTGATTCGCCGGGCACGCTTCGCGCCAGAAGTCATCCGCGTTCGGGCGCTTGAGGCTTGGCGTGTTCCGTAGTGGAGTTCGCTTTGGCGGGCTTGGGCCCTCGCCAAGTTCTGTACGCCCAGAGGAAGATTGGCGCGAACAGGATCGACGACATCGGCCAGAGAATTACGTGCGGGATCGGGTCGTACAACGCCACCACGCCGATCGCGGCCCAGTAACCCAGAACGATCGGGACGACCAGCCACTTAGAGGACCGCGCCGCGATCCGGTCTGCGGCGTCGCGCAGCCCGGCGGTCCGGTCCATCATGACCGCACGCAGGCGCTGGGCCCACACGAACTCGGTCGCGATCAGCGCCAGCCCGATCGGGCCGAGGATCGAGAAACCCGGGCCGGGCAGCGGCGAGATGATGATCCCGACCAAGACAATCGTTGTGCCCGCGAGCAGCACCCAGGCTCGACGGACCTGCCGCCTGGCTGTTGTAACTGCCTCGGCCGAGAGGCTCCCCCCACGCCAGCGTGCCGTAACCTTGAGGTTCCAGATCACGGCAGCCGCGATGACAAGCAAGAGGATGAGCCATGGCCAGACTGTCATGAGGCACAAGAGTACGGCTCATCCACAGGCAAGGTAAATGCACAGTTGCCGCGCTTGCTCCCCAACGAGTGCGACTCGCGCATCCGCTCGACGTGGTTCTGGAAGACCGACAACGCTGGCACGGTCAAATCGGTGGACCAGTTGATGAACATGTACGAGCAGTCCCTGGGCTGCGGCGCCGTCATGCTGCTGAACAACACGCCGAACCGTTCGGGCTTAATCCCTGTCGCGGACGCGGCCCGGTCAGCGGAATTCGGAGCGGAGGTCAAACGGCGGTTCGGCGTGGCGACAGCGGACGTGGCCGGGACCCGGAGAACGACTCAGGTCACGATCAGAACGCCGACGATCGTCGAGTCCATCGTCTCGATGGAAGACATCTCGCAAGGCGACCGTGTCCGCCTCTACACGATCGAAGCGTTAATGGACGGCCAGTGGAAGACGATCGGCGAAGTGAGCGCGATCTGGCACAAGAAAATCGACCGGATCACGCCGACAAAGGTGGAAGCCGTGCGGTTGGTGGTTCAGAAGTCTGTCAGCGAGCCGGTGATTCGGAAGTTGGCGATGTATCAAGCGGTAGTCCATCTGGCGGATACCTATGGCCGCTGACGAGGTTACGGCCTGGCTTGACCAACGTGACTCGGCCGTCAACGAGAGAGCATTTCAGCGTCATGTTTTACATAACAGGTATTCTAGGACGTTGTGACAATGTCACCCATCGACTCTCTCAGGGGTTGGAACAGGCTAGAAAGCGGCAGCTTCCGGATGAAAACTACCGTCGGGCTTTGCAGTTCTGGTGCCGCGCAATAAAAAACCGGACCTAGTGAACCGGGTCCGGCTTGTGAATCTAAAAAACGAGCCTCGACTCACGCGCGGCGACGGCGGGCGGCCGCCAGACCGGCAAGGCCGAGCAGGCCGAGGGTACCCGGGGCGGGGACCACGGCGATGTCGAGGACGTTGAACCCGGTGAACGCGCCGATGTTGGTGACGACACCGGTCGTCAGGTTGACGCTGGCGAGAGTTTCGGCCAAGGGGCCTGAGAAAACGGCATCGGTGGCTTGGTACGACAGAAAGGCGTTACCGGACGCGGGGCTGATATCAAAGCCGATGCCCGAGTCCCATGCCAAGATGACCGGCGAGGCGAGCAGGACGCTCGCAACACCCGAGTTGCCCGCGAAGGTGTTCATGTTGTCGTTGCTGTAGTCGTAGAGGTACGCGGCGCCGCTGGCGGCGTAGGCCACGTCACCTTGGAAGACGCCAGCCGTGAGGTTCGTGTCCTGAGCGATCAGCGCGCCGGTGCTGGGGTTGATGCGCACGTTCTGACGGTTGCCGGTGATCACGCGGATCTGGTCGGTGGTCGGATCAAAGTCCATCGACACACGCGAGTCTGCGTTGCTGGCGAACGCGAAGCTCGAGCCGATCGCGGTGAACGCGCCGGTGGTGGTGTTCACCCTGAAAAGACGGCCGTTTTTGGTCGAATCAACGCCGATCGAGAACAACTCACCGGTCGACGGGCGGAAGTCGATCGCGCGGATCGAGAACCCGCTGGTGACGCCGGTCAGAGCGCCGACCGAGACCGCGCCGCCCGGGGTGGCGGTATCGAAGCGGATCAACGATGACCCTGCGAGTGAGCCGGTGAGCCCATAGGCGATCTCAGCTTGGGCGGCAGAGGCCAGCCCGAGCGCAGCAACCAATGAAAAAACAGCAATCTTCATGATCTCTCCTTAAAAAAAATAAACTCAACACGCGACCTGAACCGGGGCGGAATCCAGTACGGGCCGTGTTTCACAGTACCGTTTCTATTTGCGCTGATCCAACAAAGGCGGCACCAAGAGATTGTATTGGGGTGAACTCCTTAGAATCTGATAGGGGCGCGACATCAAGACCGCTTGGATAGAGAAGAGCGTCGCGGCCAAGCGTTGTTGACACCACTCACGCTCTCGCCCGGCTGACAAGCCCCTCACCGACATACCAGAACACGAACCGTCCGAGCCCGGCCGGGTTTCTCGACTCATTGCCTCGTTACACTTGGCGACTATGGCTCAAGCACCTTGGAAAGTCCGAAAGACGCTCGTGCTGGACGCAAAACCGCTCACGATCGACGAGGTCGTCTCCGTCGCGCGGTACGACCGCCGCATCTCCGTCGGCCTCAAGGCTCGCAAGCTCATGCTCGCCAGCCGCAAGGTCGTCGAGGCCGCGATCAAGGACGGCCAGCCGCATTACGGCATCAATACCGGGTTCGGGTCGCTCTCCAAGCAGCGGATCGGCGACAAGGATTTGGCGGCCTTGCAACGGAATCTGGTGAGGTCGCACGCGGCCGGGGTCGGCGACTCGCTGCCCGACGACGTCGTCCGCGCGATGATGCTGTTGCTCGCGGCGTCGCTGAGTCGAGGGAAATCAGGCGTGCGGCCTGTGCTCGTCGAGACGATCGCGGCCATGCTCAACAAGGGCGTGACGCCGATCGTGCCGGAGATCGGTTCGGTCGGGGCTTCCGGGGATCTCGCGCCGCTGGCGGCCGTGGCGCTGGTCGTCATCGGCGAGGGGAAGGCGAAGTTCAAAGGGAGGGCGATGAAGGGCGGCGCGGCATTGAAGGCGGCGGGGATCAGGCCGATTGAGTTGGAGGCGAAGGAGGGGCTTGCGCTCATTAATGGCACGCACTTGATGGCGGGGAGAGGGGCGTTGTTGTGCGCGGACTTCAATGGCCTCTTGGAGATGGCGATCGTGGCGACCGCTATGAGCATCGACGCCTGTCGAGCTTCGCATTCATTTCTCGATGCACGCCTCTATGAACTGCGCCGAGCCGGCCGCGAGCCTGGGATATTGATTGGATTATCACTTTGGCAGAGTCAGATTGTTGAGAGTCACGTCGAAAATGATCCGCGGGTTCAAGATCCGTACTCACTTCGAGCGGCACCCACCGTTCTCGGAGCGGTTCGTCAGTCGGGCTTGTGGATCACTTCGCAGATTGAGGCAGAGCTCGGGGCGGTGACTGACAATCCTCTTGTCTTTGCAGGGCAGCTACATCCGAAGGTGGTGTCCGGGGCGAATTTTCACGGTATGCCTCTCGCAATACCCCTCGACACGCTCGCCATTTCTCTTTGCCATATCGCGGGTATTTCTGAGCGGCGGTCTTACTTAATGACCGGTGCCTTCGAGCCCGAGAGCCACCTCAAGCCGTTCCTTGCCCCTCGCCCAGGCCTTCAAAGCGGTTTGATGATCGCCCAATACACCGCCGCAGCCTGTGTGAATGAAATGATCGGGCTTGCGACACCGGCCAGCGTCGCCAATATTCCGACCAGCGCCGGAATGGAGGATTACAACTCTTTCGGCCCGCGGTCGGCCGCGAAGGCTGCTCGCGCGCTGGACTTGTGTCGAAAGGTCATCGCGATCGAACTTCTGGTCGCTGCCGAAGGCCTTGAACAGCACCGTCCGCTGAAGTCCGGTCGGATTGTCGAGGATCTGCACGCCAAGATTCGGAAGGTGGTTCGGAAGCTGACCGACGACCGCCCGCTGACCGACGATATCGCTGCGATCGAAGCGATTATTCGTGGGAAATGAATGTCGTGATATGTCGAACAACTTGATGGCATCACCCTCCCCTACACTCCGCTCGTGAACCGAATCGAGCAGATCTTCGCCGACCTTCGTTCCCAGAACAAACGAGCTCTGATGCCCTTTGTCTGTGGAGGGCATCCCAAGCCAGACTCGTTGCGGACCCTTCTCCCCGCGCTCGAAGCCGCCGGGGCGTCGATCGTCGAGATCGGCATCCCCTTTTCCGACCCTATCGCCGACGGCCCCATCATCGCGGCCGCCATGCACGAAGCGATCGCGCAGGGCGTCACGCCGCGGAGCGTCTTTGAAGACGTCGCCGCGATCCGCGCCAACACCGCTCAGCCCGTCAACCTCGGGCTCATAGCCATGTGCAGCGTCTCGATCGTTCACCGCATGGGCGGCAGCAACGGCTTTGCGCAGGCCGCCAAACAGGCCGGGTTCGATGGGCTCATCATCCCCGACGCCCCGCTGGAAGAATCGCGCTCGATCCTTGAGGCCGCGGCCAAGCACGAGCTGACCGCCACTCTGCTCATCTCCCCCACCACTCCGCTACGGCGCGCCGAGGAGATCGTCAAGGCCTCCACGGGCTTTGTGTATCTGGTCGCTCGGAGCGGCATTACTGGTGAACGAACGGACGCCCCCGAGATCGGTTCGCGCGTGAACAAGCTGCGCGAGCTCTCCTCGCTGCCGATCGCGGTGGGCTTTGGGGTCTCCACGGCCGATCATGTTCGAGCGGTGGTCCGAGACGCCGACGCGGCGATCGTGGGCAGCGCTCTGGTTCGCCGAATTTCTGTCGCTCACGTAGAGGGCCGCGACGCTGTAGCAGAGGCCACGGCTTTCTGCCGAGAACTCGCGACCGGGCTCGCCTGAACACCGATAAACCGCGCTGTCGATCGCGGCCCATTGTTTCACAGGTTTTCATCGGTCGTTCCAACGCATGAAGCGTCTGGCCGGGCTAACATCAACCCCGTTCACGCTGAGATGCTTGTTACCGACGACCCGGACCTCGTGGACCTGTCGCCGGTGATGCCCGTTTTGTCGGGGCGACCGCGCCGTTTTCAGCGAGTGAGCGGGGGAAAACTTTCGTTTCCCCGGCACCTTTTTCTTTTCGGGAGCGATCAGCATGTCCACGACCGCCGCCGCCCACGATCCGTCGGCCGCCCGCAGCAACGGGCATTTTTCCAAGCACGATGCGTCCCACCGCCCGCACCCCATCGAGGACGTCTTCTCCACCGACGTCTACACGGAGCGGGCCATGCAGCAGCGCCTGCCCAAGGACGTCTTCAAGAAGCTCCAGCGGACCATCAAGCAGGGCGAGCGGCTCGATCCAGAGTTGGCCGACGTGGTCGCCTCGGCCATGAAGGACTGGGCCCTCGAACGCGGCGCATCGCACTACACCCACTGGTTCCAGCCCCTGACCGGGCAAACTGCCGAGAAGCACGACGCCTTCATGGTGCCCGACGGCCACGGCGGGGCCCTCAGCGAATTCACCGGCTCGGCACTCGTCCAAGGCGAGCCCGACGCCTCGAGCTTTCCCTCCGGCGGGCTGCGCGCGACGTTCGAAGCTCGCGGCTACACCGCCTGGGACTGCACCAGCCCCGTCTTTATTAATCGCTCGGGCGGCTCGGCCACGCTGTGCATCCCGACCGCGTTCGTGTCGTGGACCGGTGAAGCGCTCGACAAGAAAACCCCCCTGCTCCGCTCGATGGAAGCTCTCGGGGAGCAGGCGCTGCGAGTGCTGAAGATCTTCGGCACCGACGCCAACGTCTCGCGCGTCATGGCCACCGTCGGGGCCGAGCAAGAGTACTTCCTGATCGACCGCGAGTACTATTTTCAGAGGCCCGACCTCATCACGTGCGACCGCAGCATCTTCGGCGCCAAGCCCCCCAAGCACCAGCAGCTCGAGGACCATTATTTCGGCGCGATCCCCAGCCGCGTGCTCGCGTATATGAGCGAGTGCGAGCGCGATCTCTACCGCCTCGGCGTGCCGGTTAAGACGCGCCACAATGAAGTGGCCCCCTGCCAGTTCGAACTCGCCCCGCTCTTTGAGACCGCCAACATCGCCTGCGACCACCAGATGCTCGTGATGGAGACGCTCAAGCGCGTCGCCCCGCGGCACGGCCTGCAGTGCATCCTGCACGAAAAGCCCTTCGCTGGCATCAACGGCTCGGGCAAGCACCTCAATTGGTCCATGTCCACGGACACCGGCGTCAACCTCCTCGACCCGCGCGACGAGACGCACACGAATATGCAGTTCCTCGTGTGTTTGTGCGCGGTCATCCGGGCCGTGGACCTGCACGCCGACCTGCTCCGCGCCAGCGTCGCCAGCGCCAATAACGACCACCGGCTCGGTGCCAACGAGGCTCCGCCAGCGATCATGTCGATCTTCCTGGGCGACATGCTCAGCGACATCGTGGACCAGCTCGAGGCTGGCACGCCCAAAAGCACGCTCAAGGGCGGCAAGCTCGACCTGGGCGCCCGCACCCTGCCGCAGATCCCGCGTCACACCGGCGACCGCAACCGCACCTCGCCGTTCGCGTTCACCGGCAACAAGTTCGAGTTCCGGGCCGTGGGATCGTCCGCGTCCGTGGCCTGGCCCGCAACCGTGCTCAACACCATCGTCGCCGAGTCGCTTGATTTCGTCGCGACCGAACTCGAAAAATCGGTCGGCCCCAAGGCCAACGAGGCCAAGCTCCAGCAGGTCGTCCGCGCCCTGCTCCAGAAGATCGTCAAGCAGCACAAGCGCGTGATCTTCAACGGCGACGGCTACGACAAGGCTTGGCACGACGAGGCCGCCAAACGTGGCCTGCTCAACCACCGCGACTCGGTCCGCGCGTTGTCGGTCATCAGCGCTAAAAAGAACATCGACCTCTTCAAGAAGTACAAGGTCTTGAACAAGGTCGAGGTCGAGAGCCGTGAGCACATCTTCATCGAGAAGTACGTCAAGCAGGTTCTCATCGAGGCCGAGATGGGCGTGCTGATAGGCCGCACACAGATCCTCCCCGCCGCCATCCGCCAGCAGTCCGAACTGGCCGAGGTCGTCGCCGCCACCGAGGCCGCGGACGTGGACGCGACCGACGCGCGGGCGCATCTCGAGCAGTTCGCCAGCGAGGTCAATCGCCTTCGCATCGCCATCGCCAAGCTCGACGAGATCACCAGCGAGCACGCAACCGACGCGCACGAGCACGCCGCCCACATCCGCGATAAGGTCCGCCCGGCGCTCGCCGACCTTCGCGAAGTGGTTGACTCGCTCGAAGTTCAGATCTCGTCGGACCTCTGGCCGCTGCCGACGTACCGAGAGATCCTGCTAATCAAATAGCCCATCCTCGAGGGAAGGGCAGGATTCTCTAAAAACTCCAACGAGGAGGGCTCACCGCCTTCCTCGCTTTCCTTTTCCAACCCGAAGCCCTCGCACCTGAAGTGCCGCAAACCTCTTCGATTTGCTCACTCCCAAACTCCTACGGTACAGTTCCCGCTCGGCCCCGTAGCTCAGCGGTTAGAGCTGGCGACTCATAATCGCTCGGTCCCCGGTTCGAATCCGGGCGGGGCCATTCGCCTTCTCCGCGTTCCTACTTCTGCGGCGGCCGCGCGCACAACCACCCCCTCGCTGCTATCTTGGGCTCTCGCCTTTCCTGGGGGTCCACGCGCGATGAACACGAACACCACCGCAGCCGCTGCCCAGCTCGACGCCCCGCTCACCAAGCTGCAAATGCTCGAAGAAGAGTTCGTCGCACTCGGCGGCACACTCCCAACGGGCCACACCGCGGAAACCGACCTCGCGAAGCGACACGACCAACTCATCGCGCTCCTCCACGCCAAGCCACGCACCGCGCTGTGCATCTCTGGCGGCGGCATCCGCAGCGCCACCTTCGCCCTCGGCCTCGTCCAAGGGCTCGCCACACGCAAGCTCCTGACCGAGTTCGATTACCTCTCGACCGTCTCGGGCGGCGGCTATGTCGGCTCGTGGCTCTCCAGTTGGGCACGCCGCAGCCCCAACGGCATGGCCGATGTCTCTGATGCGCTCGCCCGGCCACTTCCGGATCAGGCCACCAAAGACCCTACGACCAACGGCACACACGCCCGGGTCCATCGCGATGATCCTTGCGCTGACCCGCGCCCCGTCGCCCACCTTCGTCAATTCAGCAATTACCTCACGCCCAAGCTCGGCCTGCTCTCGGCCGACACCTGGACCCTCGCCGCAACCTACGTGCGAAACCTCGTCGTCAACTGGCTCGTCTTCGTCCCGCTGCTGCTGTGCGTCCTCATGATCCCCCGCCTCTGCATCCCGAGCACGGACTACATCACGAGCAGGGGATGGATCATCTTCATGCTCACACTCGGCGTCGGCCTCGTGATCACCGGCCTGACCGTCACCGGGCTGAGCGTCCCCAGCGTCGCCTTCCCCAAGCGTTCCTTCTTGCCTGACACTCCAGAAGGCCGCAACCGTCAAGGCTGGCTCGGTCAGGGCGGGTTCTTGCGCGGCGTCTTCATCCCCCTCTCGGCCGCCGCGACTTGTCTCACCATCGCCTGGGCGTGGTACCGCGCACCAGGGACAGACTTTGACAGACCGATACCGCCGTTTTGGATGTTCGTGGTCGCGGGCGTGGCAACGTACCTGCTGACGTTTCTCTGCACCTGGCTTCTCGGCCGCCGCAAGTCACTCGACCTGAACGTGCGGGCGTACCTCAGATCAAGCGACCTCGTGATCTTTCCCGTCGTCGGCGCGCTCGCTGGCCTGCTCACGTATGTCGAGGCCGTGCACATCTTCCCGAACCCGTCTCAGACGCCCGTCGCGTACACCTGCCTGTCCGCGCCGCTGATGCTCGCGATCCATTTCCTGGCCGGTACTCTGTACGTCGCCTTCAAGAGCCGGACGTCCGACCCGCGCGACGACGAGGACCGCGAATGGTGGGCCCGCACCGCTGGCTGGCTGTTCGTCGCCATCGCCGCGTGGTCGATCTTCAGCGCCATTGTGCTGATTGGCCCAGAGTTTTTGATGCCGAAGTTCTGGGCGACGATCGTCCCTGCAGGCGCCGCCTCGGGACTGCTCACGATGTTCTTGTCCCAAAGTTCCTCCACGCCCGCGAACAAAGACCGCGAGAAATCAAAGAGCCCGAAATCGCTCCTCTCGAACGCCGCGCTGGTCCTCGCCGCCCCCGCGTTCATCGCTTTCCTAGTTGCCGCACTCTCTCTGCTTACCGACGTGATACTTAGCAAAGAGATCCCTCTCGATCAACAGTCGCATCGAACCGTGCTCACCCAAACCAGCCTGCTCGGCATGATCCTGATCGTGATCGGCCTGCTCGCACTCGGCCTGTTCTGCGCCCGCTTCATCAACCTCAACAAGTTCTCGATGCACGCTCTTTACCGCAACCGACTCATCCGCGGCTACCTCGGCGCATCGCGGCAGCGCAACCCCAATCTCTTCACCGGCTTTGACGCCGACGACAACCTTCAGATGTACAACCTTCGCTCGCGCCCTGTGGCTGGCGCACCCCCGCTCACCGACGTCAACCTCGCCGACGCGCCCGCGCTGCTTCTCAAACTCCGCGACCAGAGCAACTGGCTTTCCGCACGGATCTGGCCGCTCTGCGGCAATTGCGCGGCGCTCGCAATCGGCGCTCACGACGATCGCGCGATCACCGCCGCGATCCTGGCCGACCTCAACACGCTCGTGGTCGATGGCTGTACGCACGCCAACCTCGCCGCGGCGGGGTATCTCTGCGATCCCAGGACGGATTCGAGCAAGCTCTCGCGCGGCGTGCTTGATCGCGTCGCGCCGCCCCAAGGCCCGACCAGCTCGGGTGATCCGACTTCGATCGATCGCAACCGTCACCTGCTCGAGCACGTGTACGCGGGGCACGTTCTGCCCGGTGCCCAGCGCCCGCTGCACGTCGTCAACATCGCTCTCAACCTCGTCGGCGGCGACCAGCTCGCCTGGCAGGAACGCAAGGCCGAGTCCTTTACCGTTTCTGCGCTGCACTGCGGGAACCACAGCCTTGGATACCGTCGTTCTTTGTCCTACGGCGGCGAAGACGGAATTTCACTGGGGACGGCGGTTGCCATATCGGGCGCGGCCGCCAGCCCCAACAGCGGCTATCACTCCTCGCCCCCGCTCGCGCTGCTCATGACCATTTTCAACGTGCGGCTCGGTTGGTGGCTGGGCAACCCGCGCGACGCAAAGAGCTCGCGGCTCTCGTCGCCTCTCTTCTCTGTCGCCCCCATCGTCAACGAGGCGTTCGGGCTCACCAACGCGCGCAGCCCGTACGTCTACCTCTCCGACGGCGGCCACTTCGAGAACCTCGGGCTCTACGAGATGGTTCATCGTCGCTGCCGCACCATCGTGCTCAGCGACGGTGGCTGCGATCCATCATGCATCTTCGAAGACCTCGGCAACGCGATCCGTAAGATCCGTATCGACCTGGGGATCGAGATCACGATCGATACCTCAAAGATCTTTTCGCGCGACAACGAGCACGCCGCACACGGAAAGTACTGCGCCATCGGCACCATCCATTACACTCGAGTCGATGGTCCGGGCCCGGATGGAGCCAAGTACCACGACGGTAAGCTCCTTTACGTCAAGCCCTCCATCGCCGGCGGAGAGCCCACCGACGTCCACAACTACGCGAGCGTACACAAAGCTTTCCCGCACGAACCCACCGGCGACCAGTGGTTCAGCGAGTCTCAGTTCGAGAGCTACCGCGCCCTGGGCGAGCACGTCTTCGGAACGATCTGGGGATCCGATCCGCTCGACAGCAACAGCTCTGGCAACACTTCTACCCGAGTCGGTGAGCTTCTCAGGAGAGCCCAACGGCACATCAAGCAGCAACCGACCAGCGAGGATGGGCGCGTGCACGAGTTCGCGGCATGGGCTCGCGAGTACATCGACACGCACATCGCGAGGCCTAGCGATAGTTCCGCGACCACACACGGAACAAACCCAGAAACTGCGAAAGATAAGAAGTCCGCGGGCGGGTGAACCTGACGACGATCTCGTCAGGATCGTTACCGATCCTTTCTGTTGTGGACGCGGTGCTTGATGGTTTCCGAAGGTCCGGGTGGTTGATCGAGCGTGCCGAGCCGACAAGAACCTCGCATCACTTTGTCTTCAGGAATTCCAGCAACGCCGTCTTCTGACCTTCAGCAAGATCAGTCCCGTAGCCGTGGCCCGCGTTGCTATTCCCTTTCAGGCTCGCGTCAAACCGAAACCCAACTCGTTTCGCTTCGAGGCCTTCAATCACAAACCCCAAGTTCGCCGCGTCGTACACGTCGTACCCGCGGTAAAACTCTTTGCGACGCGCGTCCGGCGCGGTCAGGAGTTCTCGCATGTTCGCCACCGACCCGTTGTGCAAGTACGGCGCACGGAGCCACACGCCCTCGAGTGTCGGCGCGATGTACGCCTGCGTCTTCACGACCGGAGGCCTGTCGTACCCGTTCTTCTTCATCACCTCGTTGAACTGGTCCGCCGCCGCCTGAGTCCACGAGTCCAGCCGCTCGCGGTCCGTGCCAAGCTCCGCCATGTCTGCGGGCATCCCGGTCTTCGCCGCACCGGGCTCGTGGCACTCGGCGCACCGCGCCAAGTAAATCTTTGCGCCAGCGCTCCCCAGCTCGGGTTTCAACGCGTGCTCACCCTCCCGATACGGCCAGGTCGGTGCGGGCGCGTTCGACACAAACGACGCGATCTCCGAAACCATCTTCTCAAACTTTCCTCCAGCTGGCCCGCAGCCCACGCCGATCGCAGAATCAATCACCACCGAGCGAATCCCCGGCGTCTCACCCGCCGTGTTGAGCGGGCGGCCTTCACGAGATTTCAAACTCCAGATTGCCGGGAAATCTGTCGGCGCAACCGACCTGTCCACCGGCACGCTCGTCATGTGGTACTTCAGAAGATTAAACGGGTCATCGCGCCCCGGCCCCCAGTCGGGCCGATCCGGCGCGTCGATCCACGCGAGCTGCTTGCCCTGCTCCAGCAGCTTCTCCCTCATCATGGGGATGATCGCGAACCGGTACAGCAGCCGATCCACCACGTCCAGCTCGTGAACCAGATCGATCTCGCCGAGGATCGTGTCCGCGTTGAACCGTGGGTCCGCGGCCGCCTCGCTGAAGAACCGCAAGAGCCCCCCGATATTGATCGTTTGCGACCCGCCCGCCGCGACGTACGTCGGCACCTCGTCGGGCTTGGTTCGATACCCCGACGTGTGGCACAGCGCACAATTGTTCGTGATCCGCGGGAATCCCACCGTTTTCAGCGAGAACCCAATCGGAAGCTCCGCTCCCTCTTCCCACGCAAGCCCGAACGACTTCCACCCGCCCGGCCCGGGCAGCTTGTCCCCGAACATCCGCGGCATCACGACCCAGATCCAATACGGAATCCCGCGGTCAGCCTCGCCGCCGAGCGAACCGTACTTCCATTTCTCGTCCGCGCTGCCGAACACTTGCGGAACTTCGCGGTACACCTTGTACCACAGCGTGGGGACAAGGATCGCGCCGGCACTCACCAGCAACAAGGACGCGGCCGTCAGTCGTCGTTTCCATCGGCGTGTCATCGGACGCTCCTTCGAACCTGGATTCTGAATCCGCGATCAGAACGTCTTGAGATACTCGACGATCGCGTCTTTTTCTTCGGGCGAGAGGTCCGTGCCGTAAGCGCTCCCCTCGTGCCCGCTCTTGCGGTTTCCCACAATGTCCGTCTCGATCAAGAACATGTCACGCGTGCCCTCTCGCGCAACGTCCGACACAAAGCCGACCCGCCTCTGGTCGTACACGTCGTAACCGCGAAAGAACGCCGCAGGCCTTTTCTCAGCGGGTTCTAGAAGATCACGCAGTGTCGGCACCGACCCGTTATGCAGATACGGCCCGCGCAGCCACACGCCGTCCAGCGGCTGGTTCGCGTACCCGAACGTCTTCTTGAAATGCTTGAACCGGCCCGGCTCGCCCGCATACAGCGTGTTCTGGTCCACGCACAGCTCGTGGCTGTAGGAGTCGAGCCGTGCACGGTCCGTCCCGATCGCCTCGATCGGCGTCACTTTTCCGACGTACTCCCCCGAGAAATCTCGCCCGTTCTTGCCGTGGCACTCCGCACACCGGGCCGCGTACAAGGGCTCGCCTCGCGCCGCGAGCGCACGATCGATGGCGAACGGGTACTCGGGCGGTTCGATCTTCAGCAACCAATCTTCCGTGCGTTTCATCGACGCGTGGTCGAGCGTTGTCGGGAACGCGCCGGTGCCGTATGAGGCGCTCTTGTTTCGCTCTTCCATCTCGGTGTTGTTGCCGTCCCAATGCAGGTTCATCTTCGCGGTTTTCCTTGGCTCCTGCAGCCAGATCGACGGGAAGTCCGCGATGCCAACCCACTCGCGGATCGGCAACTTCTCCATCGGAAACCCGAGCAGCGCCTTGGGCGGGTTGAACGTGTCCACCCGCCCCGGTCCGAACTCCGGTTCGCGCCTCGTGAACTCGAACAACGTGCGCAGCGTCAGCAACTTCTCACGCATCACCGGCACGCCGTAGTATCGCAGAGCCGCGGCGTTGATGACGTCAAGCCCCCCACCGCCGTGACGCTGGTTGATCTCCGCCATTACGCGGTCGGCCGTGAACCGTGGATCGCCCGCGCACTTGAACAGGAAATCCTCGAACTTCCCAAGGTCCATCCCGTTCGAGGGCATTCCCGCGTGGATCTTCCTCGGGCTCGCTGGCGTCTCGCGCACGGTGCCGACGTGGCACACGGCGCAGTTCACGAACACGCGGTCAACACCCTGCACGTTTCGCATCGAAACGCCGATGGGAAGGTCTTTCTCGCTGCCGTCGGCGTTGACCTCGTAGATGAAGCCGAACGACTTGTACTTGTCCTTGTCACCGCTGGGCAAAAGATCTGAGAACAAGGTTGGCAGCGCGTTCCAGATCGCAAGCGGGATCCCTGACTTGCGTTCGCCGCCCGTGGAACCGTACTTAAAATGTTCGATCGGGTCCGCGTACTTCACGGCGTTATCGCTCGTGAATCGCCACGCGAAATACGCCAGCACGCCGCACAGCACGAGCAGGGCCGCCCGCGCCGGGTTCATCCAGGGGACACGCTGCGGTTGCCTTCGAGACACCAAAGCAAAGTCGATGAGGCGTGTCTTGCCCCAATAGACCTTGCCCAGATAGAGCCCCGGCGCAACCTCGCGGATCTCGTCGCGAACTTTCTTGGCGACGAAGGAAGTTTTCGAGTAATCGATGACGATGCACTCTTTACCGTCCAGCCAGCTCGGGTCTTTGTACACCTTCGCGCGGATCGCCTGCACGCCCGCGATTGAGACCTTGTTGATCAAGGCCCCGCCCTTGGCGTCGAACACCTTGCCCTGCCAGACGAACCAGCGGATCACGCGCGCGATCACACACTCGAACCACGTTCCCGGCAGCACGATCCCGGTCCCCGACGTGTCGCCGTCCGGGATCTCGCCAGCCGTGCTCGCGCGGTACAGATCGTCCAGCTTGCCCTGCGTCATCGAGTTCAGATCATCCAGTGTGACCGTCATCATCTTCCTCCATGCCAACGCGCAACCATCGTCGGTCCGGCTTCTCAGGCTGGCTCACAGCGTCTTGAGGTACTCAATCAACGCACGCTTGTCGTCGTCGGAAAGTTCGCTGCCGAACTCGTGCCCGCGATCCTCGATCAGGTCCGGACACTTGTTGGCCTCGATCAGATCTTTCATGAGTGTTTCACGCATCAGATCGCGAGCTGCGTCGTCGTCCATGTCGTGAATCATCACCTTCGCCAGGGTGAGCTTGATCTTTGGAACGAGCTTCAGCAGGTCCTTGAAGTCAGGGTCCAGACTCGCCAGCAGGTTGATCGGAGTACCGGCCGGGATCGGACCGATCCGCAGCACGCTCCGGGTCTTGTTCGTCACCGGGTCAATCACATCATCGCAGAACGGCCAAAGAATCTTCGGCAGCGCGCCACGCTCGAGCTCCATGAACGAGCGCTGTTGCGTGAGCAAGATCGAAGCCTTCCCCAGCCGCTTCTCTGGCCACAGCAGCTTCTCGCACGCGTCATTGAACGCGGCCATCCGTCCCGCCACCGACGGATCGCCAGTGAACTTCCCAAGCGCGTTGTTGTGAAAAAACGGCGCCGAGGTCCATAGGCTGACCAGCGACGGCGGGCGGTAATACCCCTGCCCGCCCTTGGGTATTTTGATTTCTAGAGGTTTGGACTCGTCTAGCGGGTTGTACGCGAGGATGGTGCCCGGCGACCCCTGCTCCTTGTACGTTCGTGAGGAGAAGTTGTCCCAGACGTGTCCGTCGCGCGCGTTGGTCCCCATCGCGCGAGCCGCGTTGGTCTTGATCTTTGTGATCGAGTAACGGCGTTCCGACGAATAGAAATTCTCATCGCGGAAGTCTGGCTTCTGGATCGCTTCTTCGAACCATGTTTCTGCTTCAGCGGAACCGGGCGCGACCGAGTCGGGCGGCTGCTTGCTCGAGTGGCACTCGGCGCAGTTCTGCGCGAACATCGATTTTCCGTGCTTCATGACGGCCGCGTCCGTGGTGATCAGAGCCTTGCCGCCGGGGGCATCCTCAAGGTGCATCGGCGGAGATTTCAGGAAGAACTTCACGAGGTTTGGCAGCCGCTCTTCCGTTGCACGCCAGTACACCGAGTTCTTCTGCGCCTTCTCGATCCTGAAAGGCCTCTGCGGGGTCAGCCCGATGAGCGCGTTGTGGCAGGTGAGCCACTGCTGGTGGAACATGCCGATGTTCACGAAGACTCGGATCGTGGCGCCGGGTACTCCGATCGAGTCCGCGCCGTCCTTGAGTATGTGCGGGACTTTGCGCAACGCGCCGCCGCCGCTCGTCAGCAGCAGTGCCCCGCCGTCGATCTTTTCTTCTCGCGCCATTTCAAGCCTCCCCGCCACGTTGAAGATCGCATTGATTGCGTTGGGGTTGTTGATGTGGTCGGTGGCGATCCGCGACGTGTCCGACGTCCCCGGCGGCTGGACCGCGAGCATCTCCGCGAGGAAGTTCCCCTTCTTCACGCCGTAGGCAAACGCGGCCCCCTCGCGCAGGTACTGGTTCCCGATCAACGAGGCCAGGTTCTCCCAGCGCGGCGACTCCGGGTCGGCGGGCGGGTCGAGCGGGTTGGGCGCGACGTGGCAGAAGCCGCACGTCATGCCAACGCGATAAGGCCTGACGAGCTTGGTGTTCAGGTAGTAGTCCGCGTCGTTGTAAAACTTCTCCGCGTTCCACGCCGCCTTGGCCTGATCGTTGAAACTGGGGTTGGAGTAGAGCCGGAGCCCGACGATGCCGGTTGAACGTCCGTAGACCTTCTCGTCGATCCCGGCTGGCGCAGTATCGACGCGCGTATCGAGCCACAGGCCGTGCTCGTCGGGCGAGTCTGCGGCGACGAACCCGGGCTCGTTCACCATCCCCGCGTCCTTGAACCGCGTCGAGCGTTTGCGTGTGTCGAGCGTCTTGAGCAGATCGACCAGCCCGTAGCTCTCTCGAGCCATGCGATCCCAGAACTGCTCGTTCCCCGCCGTCCACAGCATCCACGAGTTTCGCCCCTTGACCTCGTCCTCGTCGAGCGTGATCTTGTTATCCATCGCGCGAAAGACGTCGGCCGAGGCTTGGGGAAAATCGACGGTCTGGCGCCCGCCCGCCAGATCGACCGGGTCCTCGGGGCCCCAGAAATACGTGAGCGTCCCCGCGATCGTCGAGCACATTACGAGCACGGTCAGGATAATGAAGCTGGTACGAACCGTCATCGACGAGCCCCCTTCACAAACGGCCGTACCTCCGGAGCCACGCGGGCACCGAGGCCAGCAAGCACTCCAGCGTCCGGTAATCCCGACTCCTCGTGCGCAAGTTACCACGATCCGTGGAACGAGAAAGATCGGAAGAGGGCGTATCGGCGCGGAAAGGCGAGAAATTATCGGCATTAGAGAAATTCGCGCACGAGAGCGGTCGGTCAGAACCGCCGAACCGTGATCTAATTCGCACGCTGGCTCAGCAACTGGCCTCGAACTTTTCGGCGAAAAGGTCAAAGTTACCGCCGATCACAAACCCGTTGCGGTCAAAGTCCGCAAGGCAGAGCACAGGCGCAGCGTTCTCGTCGGTGAGCGTTTTGAGGTACGCGACGACCGCGCGTTCGTCGCTGGCGGTCAGGCGCAGGTTGCCGAGCTCGACGATGTTGACGTTGTGCGGCACCTCTGGCGAGGGCCAGGCTTCGACGTCGCGCGTGTTGTAAAAGTGAACGACCTCTTCGAGGCTCTTGAAAAAGCCGTTGTGCTCTTACGCTTTAACGAACGCTTCGCCCGGCTTGCGACCAACGTTTCTGAGGGTGAGCACTTTGTGCTTGCCGACCTGCGAGCTGAAGACGCTGCTGGGGAAGCCTTCTTTTTCGAGGAAACCGCCTAGCCCGGTTTTCCATGCCGGTCGCCTAGGTTCAACCGAAGGCGCGGAACCTCGAGCTTGATTCGTCAGTAAACTTGCTGTACTCGACCCGACGGCGCCGTCGTCGCTCATGGCGCTGGCGATGGCATAGTCGCTGCCGTGCAGCGTGCCCAGGCTCTGCATGCCGGATTGTCGGCTCCATGGGAAGGCCCGATCACCGAGCGGCGTGCTGTTGTAACCGACGAGATAGGAACCACTTGAGCTGGCGGCTAGGGCCTCGGAGATGGTGCCGCCGGGAAAGAACCTAAGACCACGGAACGCTGGAGGTAAAGCCAGAGCGTTCAACGAGATGAGCCCAAGCAGAACGAACAGGACGCCAGCGATCGAGGGGCGGCCTGCAAGGTGCTAGCGCGGTCTCGGGCGGTCAATGAGAGCATGACGCCGAGAGTGAGAACCGAAGTCAAATTGCACCCACCCGCCACGCTGCACAGCGCGGCTCAGCGTTCGCACGCTCGTTCATGTCGGCGTGACGAAGTTCTTCGCTCGTGAACGCGTTTCGTTAAGTCGATCTGATAAATTTATTTTATTCATCTCGCTTGACTGCCGATAATGATTCGGTTAACGTGCTTCTGCTCAGAATTCATTGAATCTGCTCCACTATGACGATCACCGCGAACAAATCGGGCAAAGCGAAAGGCCTCTCAGGCCCGGCTTGTGCCCTCGCGCGTGGTTGAGTGATTGAACTCCAACTGACGTACTTCGCGGGCCTGCCGGGCATCGGCAGGCTCGCTGTGTTTTTGCACTTTCTGGCTTTGCATCTCGATCACTCTTTGCGTTTGCTTTTCCCGTTTTGTTGGACCGTTTCTGAACACTTCGCACAGGAGTTACCCATGAGTTCCACCATCAGCCCGACCGCAACATCACCCTGTCCCGAATGCGACGCCGTCGTCAGCTTCTCAAGAGCGCCGCTCAAGGGAGAAGTCGCACGCTGCCCCGGTTGCAACGCGGAGCTGGAGGTCATCGCGCTCGCGCCGTTGACGCTCGAACTGGCCCCGCCGGTCGAGGAAGACTGGGGCGAGTGATCGGTCGGCCCGTTCGGTGCGTCATTACTGCGCTCATCGTCACTCCGCCTTGTTTGCGTTTCCCCGCTCAGTCTTCTTTGGAGTCGTTCTATGCGTGTTGGTCTTTTGCATTCTCGTATACGCGTCGAGGAAAAGCTGCTGGTCGAGGAGTTGGAGCGGCGTGGCATCGTGCACACGCTGCTGGATGTCCGTGACCTGCGGTTCGACATCTTTGACGCCAGCCCCTGGCGCGGGCTCGATGTGATCTTCGAGCGCTGCATCAGCCAGACTCAGGCGCTGACGGCGGTGCGTGTCTTCGAATCGTTCGGCATCTCGTGCGTGAACCCCAGCGGCGTGATCGACGCGTGCGGCGACAAGCTGACCACTTCACTGTTGCTGGCGAGGCATGGCGTGCCGACGCCGCGTGTGCGCGTCGCGCTCGAGCCCGAGGCCGCGCTGCTGGCGATCGAAGAGATGGGCTATCCCGTCGTGCTCAAGCCGACGGTCGGGTCGTGGGGCAGGCTGCTGGCACGCGTCAACGATCGCGACGCGGCGGAAGCGATCGTAGAGCACAAGTCGACACTCGGCTCGGTGCAGCACGGCGTGTTCTACATCCAAGAGCATGTGGACAAGCCGGGGCGTGACCTCAGAGTGTTTGTGGTTGGAAACGAACCGATCGCCGCGATCGAGCGCCGCAGTGAGCACTGGATCACCAACACAGCCCGAGGTGGTCGCGCGGCCGGGTTCACGATCACGCCGGAGCTCGACCGCATCTGTCGTGCCACGGCTCGCGCGATCGCCCCAGGGCGCGGGGCGCTGCTGGCGATCGACCTGCTCGAATCTTCAGACGGGCGCGTGCTGGTCAGCGAGGTCAATCACACCATGGAGTTCCGCAACTCCATCGCAACGACCGGCGTGGACATTCCGGCACGAATGATCGATCACGTTCTGGAGATAGGGAGCACCCGCGCTCGCACGGCGGACGAGGAATCCGCACCGGGCGTGGTCGTGAGACCGCTCGAAAAAGTCGCTGGTGCGCTCAACTCGGGGGTCGCGTGATGGCCGGGGCCAGTGAACACACGGACACGAAGCCGCTGGTTGCATCGATCGTTGGCGGGTCGGGCTATGGAGGTGGAGAGGTTCTCCGGTTGCTCCTGGATCATCCGCATGTTCGAGTCCAGCAGGTGATATCGCGTCAACAGGCCGGGAACTTTGTGTTCAGCGTTCATCCGAATCTTCGCGGTAGAACGTCGCTTCAGTTTGTGGCCCCGGAGCAGTTGGAGCCCTGCGATGTTCTGTTTCTCTGCCTTCCGCACGGCGAGGCGAGCAAGCAGATCGAGCGGTTCGCGGCGATCGGTCACAGAATCATCGACCTCTCGGCGGACTTTCGGTTGCGGTCGGCGGAAGCCTACCAGCGTTGGTACCAGACGCCGCACCCGGCGGTGGCGTGGCTCGACCGATTCGCGTACGGGCTCCCGGAACTGCGGCGCGATCGTCTGCGCGGCTCTCGGCTGGCGAGCGGTGTGGGTTGCAACGCGACTGCGATCAACCTGGCGTTGCTGCCTCTGGCGCGGCGCGGCCTGATCCGCAGCGTCGTCGTTGACCTCAAGGTTGGTTCATCGGAAGCGGGGAACACGGCGAGCGCGACCAGTCATCACCCCGAGCGGAGCGGTGCGGTGCGTTCGTTCGCGCCGGTGGGTCATCGTCACCAGGCGGAAGTCGAGCAGGAGCTCATGGATGAGTTTGCTCGGTTCGAGATGCACCTGTCGATCACGAGCGTCGAGATGGTTCGCGGCGTGCTGTGCACGGCTCACGTATTTCCGACAAAGAAGCTGGATAACAAAGCGATCTGGAAGATTTACCGCGAGGAATATGGGAGCGAGCCGTTCGTGCGATTGGTAAAAGACCGCACGGGCATCCACCGTTATCCCGAGCCCAAGGGGCTCGCGGGCACAAACTGGTGCGATATCGGATTTGAAACAGACCCGAACTCAGATCGCGTGGTTGTGATGAGCGCGATCGACAACCTGATGAAAGGCGCGGCCGGTTCGGCGGTGCAGTGTATGAACCTCATGTGCGGGTTCGAAGAAACGCTCTCGCTCAACTTCCCGGGCCTTCATCCCCTGTGAGCGAACATCGGAGCATTCCAAAGAACCTGCTCGGCCTCTTACCTGTTCGTCATCCATCCATGAACACCCCAAACGATATTCTCGTGGTCAAGATCGGCGGCAGCGTCGGTCAACAGATCGAGCACTTCTGCCGTGACGCCGCGGCGCTGATCATCGGCGGGGCACGGCTCGTCGTTGTACACGGAGGGTCCGAGCACACGAACGCGCTGGCCGAGCGGCTCGGCCACCCCGCTCACTTCATCACGAGCCCGAGCGGGCACACGAGCCGGCGTACGGATCTTCGCACCATCGAGATCATGCAGATGGCGTGCCGCGGGCTGCTCAACCAGCAGATCGTGCGGTCGCTCCAGAACCACGGCGTGAACGCGGTCGGCGTTTCGGGGATGGACGGGCGCACATGGCAGGCCGAACGCAAGGCGGCGGTGCGAGCCGTGATCGACGGGAGGATCACGGTCATCCGAGATGACTACACCGGGAGCATCGAAACGATCAACCCCGAGTTAATACGCGTGCTTCTGAACACGGGATTCACGCCGGTGCTTTCACCGCCAGCGATCGGGCGTGAGCACGAGCCGTTGAACGTCGATGCCGATCGGGCGGCAGCGAAGACGGCCAAGGCGCTTGGCGCGCGCGAGCTCGTGCTGCTCACCAACGTGCCGGGTTTGCTCGCGCGTTTCCCCGACGAGAACACGCTGATCCCCCGGATTGTGCGCGCGAGCTTTGCGAACGCAGAATCTGCGGCCCGCGGTCGCATGAAGAAGAAAGTCCTCGGCGCGGTCGAGGCTCTTGATGGCGGAGTGCGGCGTGTCATCATCGGAGACGCTCGCGTGGAAAACCCGATCCGGCGTGCGCTCGACGGAGCGGGGACGGTGTTCGAGTGATTCATCCGGCACACTCCGATCACAACTCACCGCAGGTTCCGATTGCGGCGCACGATGGAGCTGACACAGAAGCGGTCGAACTGTTGCGCTCGCTCGTCGCCATTCCGAGTGTCAGCCGGAACGAGAAGGGCGCGTCGGAGTTTCTGGTCCGGGCCATGACGTTGCTCGGCCTGCGCGCGAGCATCGACTCGTCGGGCAGTGTTGTGGGAGTGCGTGGTTCATCGGACGCCCTTGCCAAAGAAATCGTTTTGCTCGGGCATATCGATACGGTCCCCGGGCACATCTCGATCCGTGTTGAAGATGATTGCCTCTACGGCAGGGGCTCGGTTGATGCCAAGGGGCCGCTCGCGGCGTTTACGCTCGCTGCGGCGCGCGCGACGTTGACACCGGGCACGCGTGTGAAGGTGATCGGCGCGGTGGAGGAGGAGATCTCCACGTCATCGGGCGCAAGGTTGGCCGCGACCCGCGACAACCCGGTCGCGTGCATTATCGGAGAACCGAGCGGCGAAGACGGGATCACCATCGGGTACAAAGGCCGTCTGATCGCGGAGCTTTCCGTCAGCGTCGCCGGGTCGCACTCCGCCGGCCCCGAGCCCACGGCCGGAGAGATGGCGTTCGAGATTTGGAAGCGAGTCGTGGTTGCTTCTGACGCGTTCGCGGCGCAGACGGCTCGCGCCTTTGATCGCGTTCAATCGCGACTCCGTTCGGTTCATACAAGCTCTGATGGCCTGGAAGAGAGAGCGGAGATGTCGATCGGGTTCCGGCTGCCACCGGGCGTGCTGCCGTCGATGATCGAAGACCTGTGTCGCCGCAGTGCTGACGAGATGGCCGCTGACGTTAAGTGGTCTTTCGTCGGGCACGAGCTCGCTTGTTTGGCGGACCGTTCGAACGCGGTCGTCCGCGCGTTGAGCTCGGCGATTCGCGAAACGATCGGCGTGCCACGGATCAAGGTCAAGACCGGAACTTCGGACATGAACATCGTGGCGCCGGTGTGGGGTTGCCCGATCGCCGCATACGGCCCTGGGGACAGCTCCCTCGATCACACGCCCAACGAACACATCCGTCTGAGCGAGTATCTCAGGTCGATCCAGGTGCTTACCAGGGCGGTGGGCACGCTCTCGGCGGAGGCGGCGAACTCACGCGAGGGTCGTGAGGAGACCGCGATCGATACGGGAGTACGTTCATGAACAGTCGAGACTCAAGCCGCGTCCCTCTCACGCTGGTTGAAAAGATCGCGGCTCATCACGTCGTCGCGGGCCCGCGCCCGTGCCGGAGCGGCGACTTTGTTCAGATTCGACCGCGCCATGTCTTCACACATGACAACACGGCCGCGGTTATCAACAAGTTTCGCACGCTCTCGGTGCAACGGATCTTCGATCCGCTCCAGCCTGTCATTGCGCTCGACCACGACATCCAGAACCACACGCCGGAGAACCTCGGGAGTTACGCCAAGATTGATCGCTTTGCGCGCGAGCACGGGCTGGTGTTCTACGGCCCCGGCACTGGCATTGGGCACCAACTCGTCGTCGAGCGTGGCTTTGCGCGCCCTGGCACGATGGTGGTTGCGAGCGATTCGCACGCCAATATGTACGGCGCGGTGGGGTGCCTTGGCACGCCCGTCGTGCGCACCGACGCCGCCGCGATCTGGGCCACGGGATCGACATGGTGGCGCGTTCCGCGGGTGGCTCGCGTCACGCTTCGTAACTCGCTTGCCGTAGGCGCGAGCGGGAAGGATGTGATTCTGGCGCTCTGCGGCCTGGTCAATTCAGATCAGGTGCTCAATCACGCTGTAGAGTTCGTCGGCGCTGGAGTTGCGTCGCTCCTGATGTCCGATCGGATGTCTATCGCGAACATGACCACGGAGTGGGGCGCGTTGGCGGGAGTCTTCCCGGTCGACGATGTGACGCTCCAGTTTCTTCGCGAGATCGATCTCCGCCCCGAGAACCATCGCGCTGGCTCAACCGACACCACGGCGCAGGCCCTGACCGCTGACGCCGACGCTTCGTACGCTGTTGAAATCGAGCTTGACCTGTCTCGCGTTTCGCCGATGGTCACTGGTCCGAACGACGTGAAGTGTGTGACCTCCCTCGTTGATCTTGAAGCGCGTCGGGTGCGGATCACCAAGGCGTACCTCCTGAGTTGTGTCAACGCGCGTTACGAGGATCTTGCGCAGGCCGCGAGCGTGCTGAGCGGTGCGCGAGTCGCGGCGCACGTCGAGTTGTACATCGCGGCGGCCTCGAGCCGCGAGCAGGAGCGGGCCGAGCGCGACGGAACCTGGCAGACACTGCTCGCGGCTGGCGCGAGAGCGCTTCCCAGCGGTTGCGGGCCTTGTATCGGGCTGGGGAGCGGCATCCTGCTGCCGGGCGATGTTGCCATCAGCGCGACGAACCGGAACTACCGCGGCCGGATGGGAAGCCCTGAAGCGACGACGTATCTCGCTTCGCCAGCCGTGGTCGCGGCGTCCGCTTGCGCCGGGTACATCTGTGGCCCGTCGGGCGCTCCATCGAACACGCCGCCCGAGCGCCTTGACATACGGGTCAGGAGCTCGGTCCCGCCGAAGCCAGCGCTCGATCCGGTGCCGCTTGTCCCGGGCTTCGAACGATCGATGGTCGGGCGCACGATTCTGCTTGCTCGCCCGGATATCAGCACCGACGCGATCTATGCCGGGCGCTGGACTTACACACCGGATATGACCTCGTCCAAGATGGCACAGGTGCTCTTTGAAAACTACGACGCGACGTTTCATCGGGTCGCTCGGCCTGGCGATGTTCTGGTCGCGGGCCACAACTTTGGCACCGGTTCGTCGCGCGAGCAGGCGGCGACAGGCTTGCAGGCGTTCGGGATCAGGGCGGTCATCGCGGCGAGCGTTTCGGCGACCTTCGAGCGCAACGCTCTGAACAATGGATTTGTCATTCTCGAGTCGCCCGAGTGCGCCGCCGCACTCCTCGGCGGTGAGTCGCGTGCGATCGCGGTCGGCCCCATGATCGAGATTGACTTCGCGCAAAGCCTGATACGTTGGGGAGATCGCTCGTTCGCCTTCTTGCCGCTGGGGCCTGTGGCGCAGCAACTGATCGTTGCTGGTGGGATCGAGAACTTGTTGAGAGCACAGCGCGGCCTCGAATCGAGTACGGCGGCAACGGCAGGTCCTGCGAAGGAGTCCGTGCGTTGAAATATGCAGCACGATTGCGATCAGCGGCCCCGCGTGTAGCCTGGTTGTGCGGCGACGGTATCGGTCACGAAGTGCTCGAGGCAACCCGCTCGGTGCTCGACGCGGCCGGGGTCGATCTCGAGTATATGCCCGCAGATATTGGATGGCGGTTCTGGTGCGAGGAGGGCGACGCGCTTCCGTTGCGGACGCTGGCGGTCATCGCAGCCACGGACTGCGCTCTCTTCGGCGCGATCACTTCGAAGCCCGCGGCCGAGGCTGCTGCGGAACTCACGCCTCGCCTGCACGAGACGGGGCTCGCGTATCGGTCCCCGATCGTTCGGCTGCGTCAGATGCTCGATCTTTTCGCCAACGTCCGCCCCGCGGCGGCGCACCCCCACTCGCCGCGTGGTGTCGAGAACCTTGTCGTGTTCCGAGAGAACACCGAGGGCCTATACGCCGGGATTGAGATCTATCCAACAAGCCAGGAGCTTCTTCGCGCCATTGACTCGGACGGCGTGCTCGCGCGATATCGAGAACTGCCCGATGACCAGGTCGCGCTCTCCGTGCGCGTCGTGAGCAGCCCGGCCTGCGAGCGGATTGTGCGGGCGGCGTTCGAGTTTGCAAAGGCGAACGGACGGCGGCGCGTTACCGTCGTTGAGAAGCCCAATGTGCTCAAGGCGACGGGCGGACTCATGATCGAGTGCGCTCGGCGCGTCGCGGCGGAGTTCTCTTCGGTTGAGTTCCAGATCGCCAACATCGACACAGCGTGCATGGACCTTGTTCGCAAGCCGCGGGAGTTCGATGTGATCGTTGCAGAGAATCTTTTCGGCGACATTCTCTCGGACCTTGTCGCGGGTCTGGCGGGCGGGCCCGGGCTCGCACCGAGTGCGAATATTGGTGATCGCTACGCGATCTTTGAGCCGGTGCACGGTTCAGCGCCGGACATTGCTGGCCGCGGCATCGCCAATCCCTGCGCTGCGGTTCTCTCCGCCGCGATGATGCTCGATTGGCTTGGCGACGGCAGCAACGCCGCTCGGTTACGCCGCGCCGTGCACACCACACTTGACGAGAGACTTGTTCGCACGGCCGACCTCGGCGGCGTCAGCACCACGAAACAGATGGCCTCCGCGATCGCGGAGGCCGTGTCGCGCCTGTAAATGCCGCTGCGATCTCCACGCGTGGCGTGTTCCCAACCCGGGCCTCGTCGTCATACGCATCCCCCACTGTCCGATCTCGGGGCACGTTCGTTCCATCCGAGGTCACTTTGTGTCCGCTGTGCTCTCTCTGATATTGAAAGGTGTACTCATGACTCGTCGCGCCCTGGTCAAGCCGTTCTCCATCATCGAATCGACCCTCCGCGAGGGTGAGCAGTTCGTCAACGCTTTCTTTACGACAGAACAGAAGGTGCGTATCGCGGGGATGCTCGACGAGTTCGGCGTCGAGTATCTCGAACTCACGAGCCCGATGGCCTCGCCCAAGAGCCGCGAGGACTGTACGACCATCGCCAATCTCGGGCTCAAGGCCAAGGTTCTCACGCACACCCGATGCCACATCGACGATGCGCGTGTCGCGGTGAGCACCGGGGTCGACGGTGTTGACGTCGTCATCGGCACGTCCTCGCAGCTGCGCCGCTTCAGCCACGGCCGCACGATCGACCAGATCATCGCGACGGCTCGCGAGGTCATCCCGTTTCTCAAGGATTCAGGCGTAGAGGTGCGCTTCAGCACGGAGGACAGTCTGCGATCAACCGCCGAGGATCTCTTCAGGGTCTACGAGGCCGTGGATGAGATGGGCGTTGATCGCGTGGGCGTTGCGGATACGGTCGGCGTGGGCTCGCCTCGGGAGATCTTTGAGCTGGTGTCCGAGCTGCGCCGCCGCGTGCGTGCGGACATCGAGTTTCACGGGCACAACGACTCGGGCTGCGCGGTCGCCAACGCGTTCTGCGCGTTGGAAGCGGGCGCGACTCACATCGACACCACTGTGCTAGGCATCGGTGAAAGGAACGGCATCACCTCGTTGGGCGGGCTGATCGCTCGGCTTGCGGTTGTTGATCCTGATTCTGTGCGGAAGTACAAGCTCCCGCTTCTGCGCGAGCTGGACCAGACGATCGCGGAATTGGTAGGAATCGACGTCCCGTTCAACAACTACATCACAGGCTTCTGCGCGTTCACGCACAAGGCGGGCATCCACGCCAAGGCCGTGCTCAACGATCCTTCAACTTACGAAGCCTTGAATCCCGGGGATTTCGGACTCACGCGGTACGTGCACATCGCGCACCGGCTCACGGGGTGGAATGCGGTACGAGGTCGCGCCGAGCAACTGGGGCTGGAGATCAGCGACGAGCAAATCAAGGTGATCACCGACCGTATCAAGGCCTTGGCCGATATCCAGCCCGTGACGCTGGAACAGATTGACGGAATGCTGCACAGCGAGCACGTCCAGAGCGATGCCGCCGTGACGACGGCACGCTCGAGTTTTCAGGCCTAGGGGAGCCTGCACAGCGAACCTTTACCGGAAGATCAGCACTTTGGGGGACATCAGCAACACCGGGTGATCGCGGAGTTGCAGCAGGCCATCGATTGACTCGCGCACCTGAGGCCAGGCGTGATCGCCCACGACCGTACGCGCGAGCCCTGCCAGTTCGCCGTTAAGCAGCGTCGTCGCGGACGATGACTTCATGGACGAGGCTCGGACCATCCCGCGCACCGCGTCTTGGATGACCTCGTTCAGGGGCTTGGGTCCGGGCAAGTCCATAATTTCGTAGTCCGAGAGCGAGAGCTGCGCGGCGAGGTCTTCGATGGCCTCGTGCAGGCCGCCGACCTTGTCCGCCATTTTCAGGTCAATCGCTTTGTTCCCGGCAAAGAGCCGCCCTTCGGCTGTTTGCGCAAGGTCGATGCCCTTGCGGCCCGCCGAGACTCGCTTGGTGAACAGGTTGTAGGTTTCCTGCATCTTCGAGCGCACGAATCCGAGTTCTTCCGGTGTCCAGGGCTCGGTGGTGCGGAACATCGCGGAGCGCGGGCCGCGGGCTCGGCCGACGACGTGAACCTTGAGCTTGTCGTAGAGCCCCGTCATGCTCATGCGTCCGCCGACGACGCCGATCGAACCGACGACGCTCGAAGGGTTCACGTAGATCCGATCGCCCGCGACGGCGCAGTAGTAGCCACCAGAGGCGGCCATGGACCCGACGCTGACCCAGACCGGCTTGGAGGCTGCGACGCGGCGGATTCCCTGCCAGATCACCTCGCTGGCGGTCGCGGACCCGCCGGGGGAATCGATGCGGATGATGACGCCCTTGATCTCGTCGTCCTTAAGCGTGTCTTCGAGCGCGTTGCGGATGGTCCGGCTGCCGACGCTGCCGCCGCCGCCCATGAAACCGCCGGAGGTTGAATCGCCGTCGACGATCGCGCCGTCGATATGGACCACGGCGATGGTCGCTCCGGTGGCCTTGACCTTCGGTTTGGCGGACATGATTTTCTGCATCATCGCGAACGGGTTCGATGCGTCCAGCGTGTTTGACGAAGACCCGACCGCGAGGTTGCTCGACCAGGTGACAGACCCGCCGTGAGCCTTGCCGATGTACGCGTTGAGATCTGGAAGGTCGATCACGGCGTCGACAAGGCCGAGGCTTTGGGCGGCCTCGCCGTCGGTCATCCAAGCGGACTCCATCGCCGTGTCGAGCTGCGAGTCGGTGAACTTGCGACCTTTCTTGATGCGGTCACGCGAGTTGGTGTAGAGCGAATCGAGGAGTTGAGAGATATTCTGATCCCACTGCGGGCTCGGGGCCGAGCGGGTCATCTGCTCGTTGGCGCCTTTATAGTCTCCGATCTGGACCATCTCGGACTTGATGCCAGCCCAGGCGAGCGTGTCCGCGAGGAACATCTCTTCCATGTACACGCCGGGGAGCTCGATCGGCCCGCCGATCTGAACGATGACATCGTCGGCGTAGGACGCGAGCGAGAGTTCGGGCCCGCCGTAGGACTCGGAGAAGACGTGGACCTTCTTACCAGAGGCTCGTGCGCGGGTTATCGCGGCACCGATCTCTTCGATCTGCGTGACCTTGAACTCGGCATCCTTGAGCCGGATGACCAGGGCCGAGTACTCGTCACTCGAGCCCGCTTTGTCTATGGCGTCGACCAGCTCGCGGAGTGTCGGATCGGAGCCCGAGCCGATGAGCCAGTCGAGCGCGCCAGGCTTTTCGTCTAGGCTGCCGGTGAGTTCGAGCAACCCAATATGAGCCGGTCCATCGGGCCGAGTCGGGCCCGCGGTGGCAGGACCGGTAAACAGAGGAGTCGTTAGCCCAAGCAGCGTCAACGCCGCGACGGTCGAGAACGAACGGGGTAGAGACGAACGCTCGGATTTGGTTCGAAATGACTTCATCACGCACTCCTGACCCGCGGCCTCGCACGGGCGTCTTTGCTGCTGTTATTAGAACGCCGAACACTCGATGGATCTGATTCGAACACTTCTGGAGTATTGCACCGGATCAGGCCGGAATAGTTTCATGAACGACGGAATAAACTGGACGAAGGCCTGACGATAGGACAAGGATGTTTCACTCGTACCCCAGCTTTTCAAGGTCTTCCTCGTCTAGTCCAAACTGATGCCCGATCTCGTGCAACAGCGTCACCCTGATCTCCTCCCAGATTTCATCGTCCGCGTTCTCAGCCTCCCAACCGCCCGCGAGGTCCACGATCCCTTCTCGGAACAGGTGGATGTTGCTGGGCAGGTCGCCCGAGTGCTCGACGGACCGCTCGGTATCCGCCGTGCCCGTGTGCAGGCCGCACAGCGACGATGATTCCTCTTCGTCCTTGGGATCGATGCCGAGGTCGCGCAGCATGGCATCGGTCGGACGATCGAGCACGATCACCGCGACCTGATCGATCAATTCCCGGATCGCTGGTGGCAGCTGGTCGATCACCTCTTCGAGCAGAGCGTCGAACCGATCGCGATGTGGGCGGCTCATCGGCACAGAGAACCTCTCATCGAACGCGGTTCGAATCCTTCACGTCCAGATCGGCCATCGAGCCTTGGTTCTCTCCCAACGCGGCCTCGAGCGACAACGGCGCGGCCACCACCACCGGTCTTATCCGCAGCACATCGATCAGCAGATTCACCAATCCGATCGTCAGGAGCAGCGAGCCCAGCCCGATGACGAGCGATCCGCACAGCCGCGCGAGCTCGTTGGCACCTTCGGGCAGGTAGGTGGAGACCAACTGCAACGCATCCCCGATCGCCGCCACGCCCGCTGATGCCGCGAGCGCCAGCAGTGTTTGCCGGTCCACCCGCCCGGTTCGCATGAGCATGGACCGCGCCACCAGCAGCCGGCCGTTCGGGCGCAGGCTCAGCGCGATCGCCGCGATCAACGCGCCCGCCATGAGCCTGAGGATCGACCGTTCGATGGTCACGCTCTCGACGCCAGTGCCGAAATAGGGCGAAGGTTGCGCGGCATCAAGCACGCCGTGCAAACGCCAGGTGATCAATGTCAGAGGCACGTAGCACAGCACGCCGGCGGCCGCGGCGTAGACCTGCTGGCGCGGGATGCGGCGGTGCGGCCTCACGAACGCGATTGCGCCGACGCCCGACAAGGCCACGCACACCGTAATCATGCGAGGGAGCCAGGTCTCGATCCACGCGGGGTTCCACGCGGGCAGCGCGAAAATACCGCTGATGTCCCCGCCACGGAGCACCCAAATCCCGAGCACCGCCGTCACGCCTGCCGCCGCCCAGGTCACGAGCCCCGTGGCCGTGGCAAGTGGAAATGCGATAGGCTGAAGCTCCTTGGCCTTCGGATCAACAACGGCCAGAAGCGTGACGCGGATGGGAAGCCCGCACTCGGGACAATTCCCGCGAACAGTGAGCCCACGAAGGTTGTACCGGCATCGGCCGCACGGAAGGTCGCCGTGAAGATCGCGCACCAACTCCGAGCCCACGAGTTCCCCGGCCGGTGGGCCGCTCTCACGCTTGGCGCGATCATTAAAGG
>ENA-ORBV01000211-ORBV01000211.1-microbial-mat-metagenome-genome-assembly--contig:-NODE-211-length-128646-cov-18.451485_pt1 | contig 128646 bp, 127 predicted proteins | sample MGYA00237777_ERZ505514 | MGnify/ENA primary metagenome ERZ505514 (study PRJEB26160, sample SAMN06269048) | microbial mat metagenome | isolation source: Oligotrophic lake microbial mat | place...
GATGCCACCAACGAGCATTACGCCATGGCCTTCGTCGAAGAGGAAGGCACGGCCAGCAGCTTTCAGGGGGTAGAGGGAGTCATTGAGAGTCACGGGCTGTTCTGTTCCTTCTACAGCGACCGGGGCAGCCATTACTGGACGACGCCGGAGGCTGGCGGCAAGGTCGACAAGGAACACCCGACCCAGTTTGGCCGCGCCATGAAGCAACTGGGCATCGAGATGATCGCGGCCTATTCGCCCGAGGCGCGCGGTCGTTCGGAACGGGCCTTTGGTACCCACCAGGGGCGCTTGCCGCAGGAGCTTGAGCTTGCCGGCATCACGACGGTGGCGGCGGCCAACCGTTACCTCGCAGAGGTGTATTTGCCGGCGTTCAACGTCGAGTTCATGCACCCGGCGCGCGAGGAGGGTTCGGCTTTCGTGCCCTGGATCGGGGGCAACCTCGCCGATACCCTGTGCGAGCAGTTCGAGCGTACCGTTGGCAACGACAATTGCGTGCGCTTCGAGAGCCTGTCTCTACAGCTACCGGCGGCTCAGCACCGGTGCCATTTCGTCAAGGCCAAGGTGCGTGTGCATCGCTATGGCAATGGCAACCTGGCGGTGTTTCACGGACCGCGCCGGCTGGCTGACTACACACATGAAGGAAAGCTGATCACCAACGACTTGAAACAGGCCGCCTGAACCGTCCGCCAGGCGCGCCGCGGTGTGCGGAAACCGGCTTCGGGCTACGCCCTTCGCCGCTTCCCGCACACCGCAGAAAAAGCGGACAATTCATGTGCTACGGAACCGGACAGTTCTAAAAACCCGCGACAGGCGGGGTGGTGATGCGACGGGTGTGGCGGTGCCAAAAGGAGTTTCGAGGCGCATTGCATCAATGGTTATTCATGCGGCGCAATGCCCGTTGGTTATTGCGCCCTACGCGGGCTGAGGCCCATCACCAATGCCAGGCTGCTCCCCACAACGTGCCGCCGATTGCACCGAACACGATCGCCCCGGCGATCAGCGCCACGGGCGAGGTACCCCGCCACGCCGCGTAGAAGACCAACCCACTGCCAAGCAGCAGTCCCGGGTGGATCAGGAACACGGGCTTGGCCAGTGCATACAGGGTGAGCCCGAGCAACCCGATCGCTGCGGCAGCGGCGTATGCCCCGAAGCCCTTGAACCAGATGGCGCTACGCAAACGTGCAACCACCCCCGCAGCCGCGCCGGCGAGCAGGACCGGAATCAGAAACACGGCAAAGGTGGACAGCAAGGCTCCGGGCAGTCCACCGACGCGATAACCGATGAACGGTGCCAGGATTAACACAGGTCCCGGAGTCGCGTACGCGAGGCCCACACCCGTGGCGAATTCCTGTGGTGTGAGCCACTGTGTTTCGGCCACTGCGAGTCGCTCGACGAGCGGCAGCGCGCCCCCGCCGCCCCCGAAGGCGAGGGCACCGATCAGCAGGAAGCGCAGAACGAGTTCAGCGAGTTCAGCCACTGCCCGCCACACGGTTGTTTCGTAACGCGATGAGCGCACCCAGTGCGCCCAGCGCCAGTACGGCGACGACGGCCGAACTGAGCGCCCCCAAGAGCAGGCCACCAGCCAACACGCCTGACAGGACTCGGCCCTTGGCCGTGCTTCGAGCCATCTTCAGCATGTTCGCAGCCAGCACGCCAACGATGGCGATCTGGATCCCTAGCAACGCGCCGCGGATCGCCGGGATGTCGGGTAGTGCCATCACCGCGGCCGACGCCGCGATCATCATCGCAGCCGGCACCGCGACGAAGCTGAATGGTGCAATCAACGCGCCGGGCCATCCCGCGAGCTTCCAGCCGAGAAACGCAACCACCTGCACCCCCGTCGAACCCGGCAGAGTTTGGGTGATTGCCAGCGCCTCGGCTACATCCTGGTCGGTGATCCAGCCGCGCCGTGCGCCCAAGTCAGACCTCAGGAGCGCGAGCGTGCCTCCCATGCCTCCGAAGGCGAATGCGCCCAGGCGCAGCAAGGCGAGCGAAAGGCCAAGCAGGGATACAGTCCTCGGTAGTTGCAAGTGTTTTCCCGTAAGTTGCCTGGCGGATAACGAGAGGGTAACGATTTCCGGGCGCTACTGCGAGCGCTGATAAGACTCTTGGCGCAAACATTCCTTAATTTCGTCAGAAATTGTAGCCCGTAAGGAGCCTAGCGGATTACGGTGACATGAATCCCGTATTTCACTTCGTTTCATACGGGCTTGCTGCGGATTGACGCGCCGCGTTCAGCGCAACCCGGCGTTGATCTTCTCCAGCGCAGCCGAACCCGGGCACAGTTCCTTCGTGCCGAGCTGGTTCAACGGTGTGTCCACGGTATTGATGTACTGATGGAGGTCGGCGGCTTCGGATGCGACGTAGAGCAATCCGGTGACGATTTCGCCAGCCGCGGCGCGTTCCTGCACGTAGTTCATCGCCTTGATGCGGTCGGTCGGATCGTAATCCGGTGCCAGTTTGCGCAGACGGAGCTGTGAACCGTCGTGCTGGGCGATGTTGATGACTTCGCCCGGTGCGTAGTCGGCGGTAATTTCTTCACGGCTTTCGATGAAGTCGAGGCGGTTCACCGCGGCGTTGTGCTGGCGCACGTAGTCGTAGGATTTGGTCGAACCTTCGTGATTGTTGAAGGCGACGCAGGGCGAGATCACGTCGATGAACGACGGGCCCGGATGTTTGATTGCGGCCTTGATCAGCGGCACCAGTTGTTGCTTGTCACCGGAGAAGGCGCGAGCGACGAAGGTGGCGCGCAGCAGCAGCGCCATGCCGACCAGGTCCACCGGCTCATCCGGGTTCACCACGCCGCGTTTTGATTTCGAGCCCTTGGTCGCGGTGGCGGAGAACTGGCCCTTGGTCAGGCCGTAGACGCCGTTGTTTTCGACGATGTAGACCATGTTCACGCCACGGCGGATGCAATGCGCGAACTGGCCGAGGCCAATCGAAGCCGAATCGCCGTCACCGGACACGCCCAGATACAGCAGCTCGCGGTTGGCGAGGTTGGCACCGGTCAGTACCGACGGCATGCGGCCGTGCACGCTGTTGAAGCCGTGCGAATTGCCAAGAAAATAATCCGGAGTTTTTGATGAGCAGCCGATGCCCGAGAGTTTGGCGACGCGATGCGGCTGGATGTCGAGTTCCCAGCAGGACTGGATGATCGCCGCCGAGATCGAGTCGTGGCCGCAGCCGGCGCACAGCGTGGAAATCTTGCCCTCGTAATCGCGGCGGGTGTAGCCGGCGGCGTTGGAGGCCAGCGAGGGGTGATGAAGTTTGGGTTTGGCGAGATAAGTCATGGTGTTTTCAGTTTCAGGATGCTTTTTTCAACGGCACCACGCTGCGGGCGCCGGCATGCTGGGAAATCTGCTCGACGATGAAACGCGCAGTGATCGGTGTGCCGTCGTAATGCAGCACCGAAATCAGCCGTGCCGGATTGATCTTGGCGTCGGTGACCATCAGCGTTTTGAGCTGCGCATCGCGGTTCTGCTCAATGACGAACACCCAGGGGTGGGACGCGACAAAATCGTTGAGCTCGTCGGCAAAGGGGAAGCCGCGCACGCGCAGTGCATTCACGTGAATACCCTTCTCGGAGAGCGTGTCCAGCGCTTCCTGCATCGCCGGGCTGGTCGAGCCGTAGAAAATCGCGCCGAAGCGTGCCGGCTTCTCCGCCGGGTAGAGCAGTGGTCTCGGCACCAGTGACTTCGCGGTGTCAAACTTGCGCATCAGCCGCTGCATGTTGTCGACGTAGTCCGGGCCGGCTTCCGAGTACTGCGCGTAACGGTTCTTGGTGGTGCCGCGGGTGAAATAACCGCCCTTGGTCGGATGCGTGCCGGGATAGGTGCGGAACGGAATGCCGTCGCCGTCGACGTCGAGGTAACGCCCGAAATCGGCGCCGGTTTCGAGCCGCTCGTAAGTCATCACCTTGCCGCGGTCGTATTCCCTGGTGTCGTCCCAGGCAAACGGCCGGCACAGGCGGGTGTTCATGCCGATGTCGAGATCGGTCATCAGGAACACCGGTGTCTGCAGGCGTTCGGCAATGTCGAAGGCCTGCGCCGTGAATTCAAAACACTCGGTCGGGTCTTCCGGGAACAGCAGCACATGTTTGGTATCGCCGTGTGAAGCGTAGGCGCAGGCGAGCAGGTCGGATTGCTGGGTGCGCGTCGGCATGCCGGTGGACGGGCCGCCACGCTGCACATCGACCAGCACCAGCGGAATCTCGGCGAAATAGGCCAGACCGATGAATTCCGCCATCAATGAAATGCCGGGGCCGGAAGTCGCGGTGAATGAGCGTGCGCCGTTCCAGCCGGCGCCGATGGCGATGCCGATGGAGGCCAGTTCGTCCTCGCCCTGGATGATGGCGTATTTGTTCTTGCCGGATTCGGCATCGGTGCGCAGCTTTTTGCAGTAGGCGATGAAGGCTTCGGCCACTGACGACGACGGCGTGATCGGATACCAGGCGCAGACCGAAGCGCCGCCGTAGACGGCACCCAGTGCCACGGCGCTGTTGCCGTCGGCAAATATTTTGTCGCCGATATTGTCGGAGCGTTGCAGTTTGATGCTGAGCGGGCAGGGCAGGTGTTTCAGCGCGTAGTCGCGGCCGAGGTGCAGGGCCTTGACGTTCGACTGCAGCAGGGCTTCCTTGCCTTTGTATTGCTCGGTGAACAGTTGTTCGATTTCTTGCGGATCAAGTTCGAGTAAAGCCGACAGCGCGCCGACGTAAATGATGTTCTTGAACAACTGGCGCTGGCGCGGATCGCTGTAGGTGGTGTTGCAGATTTCCGTCAGCGGCATGCCGATCGACGTGACGTCGTTGCGGAATTTGCTTGCCGGCAGCGGTTTCGAGTTGTCGTAGAACAGGTAGCCGCCAGACTCGATTTCCTTCAGGTCGTTGTCCCAGGTCTGCGGGTTCATCGACACCATCAGGTCAACGCCGCCACGGCGGCCCTGATAACCCTTTTCGTTGACCCGCACCTCGTACCAGGTCGGCAGCCCCTGGATGTTCGACGGGAAAATATTGCGCGGGCTGACCGGTATGCCCATGCGCAGGATGGCGCGTGCGAACAGTTCATTGGCCGAGGCTGAACCTGATCCGTTGACGTTGGCGAATTTGACGACGAAGTCGTTGATGGCGGTGATTTGTTTCATGGTGTGTGGCGCTTAAAGTACAGGACAAAATGAGACTCCCCTCTCCCCCGTTTTCGGGGGAGAGGGCAGGGTGAGGGGGCTGCGCGGAAATTTGTTGTTGCCCCTCACCCCAGCCCTCTCCCCGCTACCGCGGGGCGAGGGGGTAATGCCGGAATTGCCAAAGCGTGTCTTCAAGTTCAGGCTGCCTTGCGTTGCGGTTTGCGGCAGCCCGGACCTGCGGGCGTCATTTCGACCAGGTATTTCTGCATGTCCCAGGCGCCCGTCGGGCAGCGCTCGGCGCACAACCCGCAGTGCAGGCAGACGTCCTCGTCCTTGGCCATGATGCGGCCGGTCATGCGCAAGGGGCCCGACACATACAGATCCTGGTCGGGGTGCAGTGCCGGCGCAGTCAGTTGCGTGCGCAGTTCGGCTTCCTCGGCGTTGGGTGTGAAGGTGATGCAGTCCATCGGGCAGATGTCGACGCAGGCATCGCACTCGATGCACAGCCGCGGCACAAACACCGTTTGCACGTCGCAGTTCAGGCAGCGCTGGGCTTCGGCAAAACCGGTCTTGGCATCAAAACCGAGTTCAACCTCGACCTTGATGTTTTTCAGTGTCAGTTTCTGATCCTGCCACGGCACCTTGTTGCGCAGTGCCGCGGAAATATCGTTGTCGTAGCTCCACTCGTGGATGCCCATTTTCTGCGAGATCACGGTGACTGCCGGCAGCGGGCGATCCTGGAGTTCTTCGCCGTTGAACATTTTGTCCATGGATACCGCGGCCTCGTGACCGTGGGCCACCGCCCAGATGATGTTCTTCGGGCCGAAGGCAGAATCACCGCCGAAAAACACTTTCGGATTGGTCGACTGGAACGTTACCTTGTCGACCACCGGCATGTTCCATTTGTCGAATTCGATGCCCGCATCGCGCTCGATCCACGGGAAAGCATTTTCCTGACCGATGGCAACCAGCACGTCATCGCATTCAAAGAACTGCTCTGGCTCTCCGGTGGGCACCAGACTACGACGACCCTTGGCATCGTATTCGGCTTTGACCTTCTCGAAGCTCATGCCGGTGAGCTTGCCACCCTCGACCCTGGCTGACTTCGGCACCAGGAAGTTGAGGATGGGAATGCCCTCCTCAATCGCGTCTTCCTTTTCCCAGGGACTGGCTTTCATTTCCTCGTAACCCGAGCGCACGATGACTTTGACGTCTTCGCCGCCGAGGCGTTTCGCCGAGCGGCAGCAGTCCATAGCGGTATTGCCCCCGCCGAGCACAATTACGCGTTTGCCGATCTTCTCAATATGGCTGAACGAGACGCTGGCCAGCCAGTCGATGCCGAGGTGGATGTTCGCGGCGGCTTCCGTGCGGCCGGGCACGTCGAGATCACGGCCGCGCGGCGCACCGGTGCCGACGAACACCGCGTCATAATTTTCGGCCAGCACTTTTTTCAGGCTGCCGATGCGCGTTCCGGTTTTGACTTCGATGTTGCCGATGCTGGTGATGTAACCGACTTCCTCGTCGATCACCGCTTCCGGCAGGCGGAAACGCGGCACCTGGCTGCGCATGAAACCACCGGCCTTGGGATCCGCTTCGTAAATGGTGATGTCGTAACCGAGCGGCGCGAGATCGCGTGCCACAGTAAGCGATGCCGGGCCGCCGCCGATGCAGGCGATACGTTTACCGTTTTTTTGTTTCGGCGCTTTCGGCAGCCGCGCGCTGATGTCTTCCTTGTTGTCGGCGGCAACCCGTTTCAGACGGCAGATCGCAACCGGTTCCGGCTGCGGCCCGTGCTCATGCGCGCTGGGTTTGCGGATGTCGACGTTGCCTTCTTCGACGCGGCCGCGGCGGCAGGCCGGTTCGCAGGGACGATCACAGGTGCGGCCGAGAATGCCGGGGAAGACATTCGAGTTCCAGTTGACCATATAGGCATCGCCGTAGCGGCCTGCTGCAATCAAACGGATGTATTCGGGGACGGGGGTGTGAGCCGGGCAGGCCCACTGACAATCGACAACTTTATGGAAGTAATCGGGGTGCGCAATATCAGTCGGCTTCAAAAAAATCACTCCTGCCTGCAGTTTCACCACATACACATCTTGTTGTTTTTATTTGGCTATTTATGCTTCTGGATGGTGTGACCAAAAGTGCCGGAAATACTACGCTTTTGCTGCAAGGAATGAAAGACGATGACCTGCATGGCTGCAGTGGCTGCTGCTTGTCTGCGGCCACTGAAATCTCAGGCCGTTCCAAGCGCGATGACGATAGCCTGAGTGCCGGAGAAATAGCATAAGTAATTGTTTTTATTAATTATTTTATGCATTTCGCTTGCCATCTGACTATTTACTCCAGCTTGATCCCTGCGGTCTTGATTACCTTCGCCCATTTCGCTGATTCTTCCCTGATGAGTTCGGCCAGTTCTTTGGGGCCGAGCAACAAGGGATCCTGGCCCTGCTTGATGAGGGTGTTGCGCATGGCTTCGGTACCCATGACAGCGCTGATGGATTCGTGCAATGTCTGCACGACCGCTTTCGGTGTCTTCGAGGGCACGAAAATTCCGGCCCATGAATTGACATCAAAACCCTTGAGCCCCTGCTCGTCCAGCGTCGGAATCTCCGGCGCCCCCGCTGAACGCTTCAGCGTGGTCACGCCGAGCGCGCGCAGTTTTCCGGATTTGACGTGGGGCATGGTCGCCGCGAGTCCCGCACAGTACATCTGGGTCTGTCCGGCGATGGTGTCTGTTACTGCCGGTCCGCCGCCTTTGTAAGGCACGTGCAGCAGGTCGATGCCGGTCAACACCTTCAGCAGTTCGCCGCACAGGTGTGGTGTGCTGCCGACGCCCGCAGACGCAAACGACAGTTTGCCCGGCCGTGACTTGGCGTAAGCGATGAATTCCTGGATGTTTTTTGCCGGTACCGAAGCGTTGATCACCAGCATGTATGGCACCACCGCGAACAGCGTGACGGGCGCGAGGTCTTTGTGCGGATCGTAATTGAGTTTTTTGTAGAGATGCGGCCCGATTGAGAGCAGGCCGCCGGTGCCGAAGAGCAGCGTGTAACCGTCGGCCGGAGAATGCGCGACCAGTTCTGCGCCGAGATTGCCACTGGCGCCGGGACGATTGTCGACCACGACATTGTGACCCCAGCGTTCGCCGAGCTTGGGCCCGAGCTGGCGGGCAAGTATGTCGTTGGAGCTGGCGCCGGAAGGGTAGGGCACGAGCAGCCGTACCGGACGGTTTGGATAGTTTTGCGCATGGCTTGCGTTCAGCGTGAGCACCAGTGCGGCGATGCATGCCACCAGACTGAACCACGCGTGCTTTGAATTTTTTTTCATTTTTCCGCCCCCTCGCAGGAAATTGCAGCCACGATCATTCTAGAGCGGTTCGATGCCCGCGTTCCGTTTTTGTTCAGCAGCCCGTCGTGGCGCAGCGGGTGACGATGAGCATGCGGATTACCGTTGTGTATTGTTCAGACGAAAACAGCCTGCGTCGCTGTCCCGCAATCCCGCCGGTGCGTGCGCCGTATCGTCGCCGGAGTTGGCGGCAGGATGGTAAATGCCGGAGCGCGCGGTGAGCAGGTGTTCGATGCTGGCCTGCTTTTTCGCCGCGGACAGGACGCTGTTGTCATTGATCCCGAGATTTTCCAGAGTCCGGTCGAGCCGGATCGCGCCGTCCCGCACATATTTGCCGTAGAGCATGGTCATCACACGCTTGCGCGCCGGGGCGGGCACGCTGACAGGTGCCAAATCGCCGTATTCAAACAGCGGGCGTCCGCCGATGACCACCATCATGGCGGTGGTATCGATGGATTCGAGGTGAGCCCGCAATTCAGCGGGTTTTTGCGGAGGATAGCCGGCGGATTCAGGACTGGTGATGCGTTCCCGTTGTGCTGCCGGGAATACCGGTTCAGATGTTGCGGACAGGGCTGGCCCTGCCGCGATGCCGGCGATCATCAGCACTATATGAAGCAGGGCGCGCATGACTTGCCGGGCCGAAATGCTGATGCGGCGGGGGTGCACCCAGGCGGTGCCAGTTAAAATGTGCAAAATAAAATTTCCCGGCAATGGTCAGCCTGCATGATCACGCTGCAGGGTCCGCAACCGATGTCCGAAACATGTTCAGCCGCTATGATAGTCACAAACATCACCATCAGGGTCATCGCCGGGATGACCGCACACCAAGGATTTCGCAGATGAAAATCACCCGCATCGAAACTTTTCTGCTCAAGGTGCCCTACACCATGGGTGGCCCGCATCCGCAGTTCGGCGGCAAGCCGCGCAGCTCCATGGATATACTCGCGCTCCGGGTTGATACCGATGACGGCATTTCCGGCTGGGGCGAAGCGTTCGGCGGTCCGACCGCGCCGGCGACCCGGCTGGTGATCGAGCAGCAGGTGGCGCCGCTGGCCATTGGACGTGATGCTGCTGCCATAGAGTCGCTGATGACGGAACTGGCGCGCAAGCTGCAGAACTTCGGCCGCGGCGGCCCGGTCACCTTCGCGTTGTCGGGTCTGGATATCGCCTTGTGGGATATTGCCGGCAAAGCTGCCGGCCTGCCCTTGCATCGGCTGCTCGGCGGCGCGGCGCGTACCGGGATTGATGCCTACGCCAGCATGCTGCAGTACCACGATGCGCCATTGGTGGAGAAGAATGCGGCAGAAGCCATGGCGCAAGGCTTCCGCCATCTCAAGCTGCATGAAAAAACCGTGGCCGATGTCGCGGCCGGGCGGCGCGGTGCGGGTGAGGGTGTGCCGATGATGGTCGATACCAATTGCCCATGGAACGTCGATGAGGCTATAGAAATGACGCATGCCCTGGCGCCGTACGATCCCTGCTGGATCGAGGAGCCGGTGTGGCCGCCGGAAGATTTTGCCGCGATTGCAAGGGTGCGCCGTGCCAGTCCCGTGCCGATAGCCGCCGGCGAGAACGTGCGCACGCTGGTTGATTTCAGGCTGATGCTGGAGGCGAATGCGGTGACAGTGGTGCAGCCGAGCATCGCCAAGATGGGCGGCATCAGCGAAATGCGCAAGGTGATGGTGTTGGCGGAGTCTCACAACGTGCGGATGGTGCCGCACTGCACTTACTTCGGTCCGGCTGCGCTTGCCACCATGCACATACTGTCCACAGTAACAGCCACCCCGCTGCTGGAGCGTTTTTACTGCACGCTGGAGGCGAGCCCGTTCGGTGAGGCGCTGTTGCCGCGCAATGGCCGGGTGACCGTGCCCGACGGGCCGGGGCTGGGTGCGGAGCCGGATCCGCAGTTGCTCAAGCGATACAACAGCTGAATTGCGCGATGGAGATGACGTTGTAACCGGCGGCTGTTATTCCAGCTTTGCGCCGGTTTCGCGCACCGATTTTTCCCATCGCGCAAGTTCGGTGCGCAGAAAGCCACCGAATTCCGCCGCACTCATGCCTGACTGACCGCCTTCGAAGTGACGCTGTGCGAGAGCCTCGCGCAGTTCTGCGGTCTGCAGATAACGTCCCATCGCCTGATTCAAGCGGTTGAGTATGGTCTGGGGCACACCTGCCGGCGTGACCACGCCCCAGAAACCGCTGGCGGTGACTTCACGATATCCGGCCTCTGCCAGTGTCGGCACTTCGGGTAACTGTGCGTAGCGCTGCGGCCCCGTCACCGCCAGCGCCCGCGCCCGGCCGGCGCTGATCTGGGTGTACATCAGCGGCAGCGTGGCAAAGGACGCATGGACTTCGCCACCGATCAACGCCGCTGCCGATGGACTGCCGCCCTTGTAGGGGATTTGCAGGATGCGGATGCCGGCGGCTTTGCCGAACTGGTCGGAAGCGATGCGCGTGCCGGTGCCTGGCCCCGCGGAACTGAAACTCAGTTGTCCAGGTTTGGCCCTGGCCAGTGCGACCAGTTCGGCCATGTTTTTTGCCGCGAGTGATGGGTGCACCACCAGCACAAAAGGCGAAGTGGCAAGCAGCGTTACCGGGGCGAATGACCGGGCAGAGTCGTAGGGCAGCTTGTGCATCAGTGACGGATTGATGGCAAATGCGGTATCGATCACGCCCAGCGTGTAGCCGTCCGCCGGCGCGGCCGCAAGCAGTTGCATCGCAATCAGGGTGTTGCCGCCAGGGCGGTTGTCGACGATGAACTGCTGTCCGAATTCCTGTGTCAGGCGCGGCGCCACCAGACGCGCCAGCTGATCCGATCCGCCACCAGGGGCATAGGCGACGATGATGCGCACCGGGCGCAGCGGATAGGTTTCTGCCGCGATTACGTGATGAGGCAGCCCCCCGGTGATGCAGGCCAAGCCGAAAACGCTCGCGGCAAGCCATGGTGCGCGCTGATGAAGACTCATGTTCCTGCCCCCGGTTTTTTTGTGCAGCTTCAGTCAGTGGGTCACTTACTCCAGCTTCAATCCCAAACGCTGCGCAAGCTCGGTATAAATCCGGATTTCGGATTCGAGATGGGTCGCGAGTTCCGTCGGGCTGCTGCCGACAATCTCAGCGCCTTCCGCCGCAAGGCGCTGTTTGACATCAGGCGCGGCGAGCGCCTTGACGATTTCGGATTGCAGCCGGTTGATGATCGCGGCGGGTGTTTTGGCCGGCGCAAAAAACGCATGCCATTGCGTGACCTCGTAATCCGCAATGCCCGCTTCATGCAGGGATGGCAGATCAGGCAGCGCCGATGAACGGCCGCGTGTTGTCACTGCAAGCCCGCGCAGCCTGCCGCTTTGCATGTGCGGCTGGGAAATCGGCGGAATCAGGAACGAGGTCTGGACTTCGCCGCTCAGCAGACCGGTGGTGATCTGTCCGGCGCCCTTGTAGGGCACATGGCGGATATCAATGCCTGCCTTGAACTTGAGCAGCTCCATCGCGAAATACGGCGGCGAACCAGGACCGCTCGAACCGTAATCCAGCGCACCGGGCCTGCGTTTCGCCAACGCCACAAACGCCTTGACGTTGAGGGCCGGCACCGAGGGATGCACGACGAGGACGAAAGGGATACGCGCAGTAATGGTGATGGGCGCCAGATCCTGCTGCGGATCGAAGGGCAGTTTTTTGTAGATGGCCTTGGTCATCGCCAGATTCGACGGCGTGAACAGCAGCATTTGCCCCTGGGGAGCGGCACGGACCACCGTATTCGTGCCGACCGTGCCTGCGGCACCGGGCCGGTTCTCCACGATGACGGTGGTTGCGAGTGTTGCGGCAATTTTCTGCGAGAACAACCGGGCAAACAGATCAGTGCCGCCGCCGGCAGGGAAACCGACGACGACGGAAATCTGCTTGGGCGGGAAATCCTGGGCGTTTGCCAAGGCTGGCAACAATGCCATAGCCAGACCGCATACCGCGATTCCGCGCAACAGGTATCTGAACATTACAACCTCTCCCCGGTTTTCAACGAATTCTAATCCCGGGAGCGGCAACTAGCGAGAATGGCCGCGGCGGGGTGAGTTAGGGCCGCCTCAATCCGCCTTGTGATGCGGATAAATCAGGAAAGGCAAAAAACGCGGCCAGTTCGCCGAAAATCAGCAGCACGATGGCCATGGCCCTGAACGAGGCGCTGAAACCGGATTGCAGTGTGTTATAGATTTCAACGGCGAGTGGCGGAAAAATAAAAACCAAGCGCCGTACGCCAGATGCAAGGCACCGACCGAAAGCGCGTAAAAACCAAGGATGCCGATGACGGCGCCCGGGAACTGCATTATTTCTTTGGCACGTAAAGATCGGTAATCGACCCTTCCGCCATTTCCGCAGCAAAAAACAGGGTCTCTGACAGCGTCGGATGCGGATGAATGGTCAGGCAGAGGTCGGTGGCGTCGGCACCCATTTCCAGAGCCAGCACGGCTTCGGCGATCAGTTCGCCGGCATTAACGCCGACGATCGCCGCGCCGAGCACACGCCGGGATGTCTTGTCGATCAGCAGTTTGGTCATGCCTTCGTCGCGGCCAGTGGCCAGTGCGCGGCCACTGGCCGCCCAGGGGAATACCGCTTTTTCGTAGTCAACGCCCTGATCTTTGGCCTGGGTTTCGGTGAGACCCATCCAGGCGATTTCGGGATCGGTGTAAGCGACGGAAGGAATGGTGCGCGCGTCGAAGAAAGCCTTGTGGCCGGCGATGACTTCGGCGGCAATCTTGGCCTCGTGCGTTGCTTTGTGCGCGAGCATCGGTTCGCCGCAGACGTCGCCGATGGCGTAGATGTGTGACACGTTGGTGCGTTGCTGTTTGTCGGCGGGAATGTAGCCGCGCTCGTTGACGGTGACGCCCGCGGCTTCGGCCTTGATCTCGCGACCATTGGGGCGGCGGCCGACGGCCATCAGTGCAGCGTCGAAGGTGTCAGTCGTGCTTCCGTCCGGTCCCTCGAAGGTGACTTTGAGCCCGGCCTTCTGTGCTTCGATTTTTGAAACCTTGGTTTTGAGCAGGATTTTTTCGTAACGTTTCTCGATGCGTTTAGCGAGCGGACGCACCACGTCCTTGTCGGCACCGGGGATCAGGCCGTCCATCAGTTCGACGACGGTGATCCTGCTGCCCAGCGCGTCATACACCGTGGCCATTTCCAGGCCGATGATGCCGCCGCCGATGACCAGCAGGCGTTTCGGTACATCGGCCAGTTTCAGTGCGCCGGTGGAATCGATGATGCGCGGATCGTCATAGGGGAGGCCGGGGATGCGCGCCACCGACGAACCGGCGGCGATGATGCAGCTCTCGAAGGCGATGGTTTTGACGCCGTCCGCAGTTTCGACGCGGATGGTGTTCGCCGAGGCAAATTCGCCGCGACCGGTGATGACCTGCACCTTGCGCTGTTTAGCGAGGCCGGTGAGGCCCTTGGTCAGCTTGCCCAGCACGCCGTCTTTCCACGCGCGCAGCTTGTCGATGTCGATTTTCGGCTTGCCGAAGCTGATGCCGGCGTGTGCGGCTTCATCGGCTTCGGTGATGACCTTGGCCATGTGCAGCAGCGCTTTTGACGGAATGCAGCCGACGTTCAGGCACACGCCGCCCAGCGTCGGATAACGCTCGATCAGCACGACTTTTTTGCCGAGGTCGGCGGCGCGGAACGCCGCGGTGTAACCGCCGGGGCCGGCGCCGAGTACGACCAATTCGGTGTGGATGTCGGCCTTGATGCCGGAGATATCGGTCTTCGGCGTAGCAGCGGTGGCTGCAGGCGCGGCTACAGGCGTAGATGCGGGTTTTGCAGCGGGTGCAGGGACTGCAGCTGCCGGAGCCGATGAAGGGGCCGCCGGTTTCGCGGCTGGTGCTGCAGCAGTTGCGCCGGAGGATTCTTCCAGCGTCAGGATCAATGTGCCCTTGGACACCTTGTCGCCGGCTTTCAGGCTCAGCGCCTTGACCACGCCGCCTGACGGCGCGGGGATGTCCATCGTCGCCTTGTCGGATTCCAGCGTGACCAGCGGATCTTCCTTGTTCACGGTATCGCCGGGTTTCACCAGCACTTCGATCACCGGAATGTTTTTGTAGTCTCCGATATCCGGGACTTTGACCTCGACGAGTTTGCTCATGGGATTCTTAAATTGTTGTTTAAAAACAATAAGTTACATTATATCGCCAGCGCTAATCTCCGGCGCGGGCCGGTGACTATCAAACCTGCAATCAGTTGCGCACCTGCCCGTCGCCGAACACCACATATTTCAGCGAGGTCAGGCCTTCGAGCCCCACCGGACCGCGCGCGTGCAGCTTGTCGGTGGAAATGCCGATCTCGGCGCCGAGGCCGTATTCATAACCGTCGGCAAAACGCGTCGATGCATTGACCATCACTGAACTCGAATCCACTTCGCGCAGGAAGCGCCGCGCGCGGGTGACGTTCTCGGTGACGATGGCATCGGTGTGCTGTGAGCCGTAACGCGTGATGTGGTCGATTGCCGCGTCGAGGTCGTCAACGATGCGGATCGCCAGGATCGCGTCGAGATATTCGGTGTACCAGTCATCCTCGGTTGCGGCTTTCATGCCGGGCACGATTTTGCGCGCAGCGTCATCGCCGCGCAGTTCAATTTTTTTGTCGGCGTAAATTTTGCACAGCGGCGGCAGGATTTTATCCGCGATGCCACGCGCCACCAGCAGCGTTTCCATGGTGTTGCAGGTGCCGAGGCGTTGCGTCTTCGCGTTGTCGGCGATGCGCAGCGCCTTGTCGAAATCAGCCGCGTCGTCGATGTAGACATGGCATACACCGTGCAGGTGTTTGATCATCGGGATGCGCGATTCCTGCATCAGCCGTTCGATCAGGCCCTTGCCGCCGCGCGGCACGATGATGTCGACGTATTCATGCATGGTGATCAGCTCGCCGACCGCAGCGCGGTCGGTGGTCGCTATTACCTGCACCGCGGTTTCCGGCAGGCCGGCGGCTTTGAGGCCTTCGTGTACGCAGACGGCAATCGCCTGATTCGAATGCAGCGCTTCCGAACCGCCGCGCAGGATCGCAGCATTGCCGGATTTGAGGCACAGCCCGGCGGCATCGGCAGTCACGTTTGGCCGCGATTCATAAATGATGCCGACCACACCCAGCGGCACGCGCATCTGTCCGACCTGGATGCCGGTCGGACGGTATTTGAGCCCGGTGATCTCGCCGACCGGATCGGGCAGTGCGGCAATCTGGCGCAGGCCATCAGCCATCGCGGCGATGCGCTTCGGTGTCAGCGTCAGCCGGTCGATGGCGGCGGCGTCGAGGTTTTTTGCTGTTGCAGCTTCGATGTCACGAGCGTTTTCGCGCGTCAGCGTTGATGCAGAGCTTTCAATCGCCGCGGCCATCGCGATCAGCGCGGTGTTTTTGGCATTGCTGTCGGCGACCGCCATCGCGCGCGATGCGGCGCGGGCGGCTTTGCCGATGGCTTGCATGTAGGTTTGGACATCCATGGGGGAGATTCTAGCAGGCGGGATGCGCTTTTCGCCTGTGGTGGGCGACGATTAAAGCCTTAAAACCAAGGTCACCGGGCTACCCCCGGCGACCTTGATCTTGGTTGGTTTTCTAAACTGAAGTTAGAACAGCGCTGGATGCGCCGCAAACGCCGCCGGCATCGCCCGCCGCCCCGGCTGGGCCTTAACAGTGCCGGGATTATTCCGCGCAAACCGCAATGCGAGTTGCAGCAGTTCATTCCAGGTGTCACCGCGCACCAGACCCTTGACCATGCGGTCGATCACCGCAGCGTGACGTAATGCCTCGGTGACCTGCCCCAGCGTGAAACGTTTGAGGTTGTTCTGCATCGCGTTCTGGTGTGACGGGCCCCAGATGCGGGCTTCGCGCAGCATCATCGAGGCCGGTTTTCCGGTGTTGATGCCGGTGATGATTTTGCCGATGGCGCGGATTTCTTCGGCGAAGGCCCACAGCACAAGGGGGGCTGCCGTGCCTTCGCCCTGCAGGCCGTCGAGTACGCGGGCGACGCGTAGCGGATCGCCTTCAAGCATGATTTCGCCGAGGTTGAATACGTCGTAACGCGCGACGTCGAGCACCGAGGCATTGACCTGATCAAAGGTGATCGGGCCGACGGGGAAGAGCAGTGCTAGTTTCTGCACTTCCTGGTGCGCCGCCATCAGGTTGCCTTCGACGCGGTCGGCGATGAATTCCAGTGTGGCGGCATCGGCGTCCTGCTGCTGGTCCTTGAGGCGGCCGGCGATCCATTGTGGCAGTGCGCGGCGCAGCACGGCTTTGGCTTCGACGCCAACACCGGCGCGTTCCAGTGCCTCGAACCACGCTGCTTTCTGGCCGCGCCAGTCGAGTTCGGAGACCTGGATCAGGGTGATCGTATCGGGCGGCAGTGACTGGGAGTAATTCTGCAGTGCTTCGCCGCCTTCCTTGCCGGGCTTGCCGGTGGGGATGCGCAGTTCCAGCAGCTTGCGCGACGCGAACAGGGATTGTGAATTGCCGGCGAGGGCCAGTTGATTCCATTTGAAACCGGAATCGACGGTCAGTACTTCGCGTTCGGTGTAACCCTCAGCGCGCGCCTTGGCGCGGATGCGGTCGCTGGCTTCGAGTGCGAGCAGGGGCTCGTTGCCGAATACCGTGTAGAGCGGTTTGAGGTCCCGCGCGAGGTGGCTCGCGAGTTGTTCGGAAGGCAGGCGCATCGGTGCGCGTATCTTACCGCATCAAGCTATGACGCGGGTTTGGCCGTCGGTGCGAGTTTGGCAACCTGCAGTCGCCGCACCAATTGCTGCACGGCGTCGCTTTGCATGTCACGGAACAGCAAGGCTTCTTCCGATTCCTTGGACAGAGTGTCCTGATCGTTGAAGGAGAAATCTCGCGTCAGCACGATTTCCGAGGCCGGGATGGTTTCTGCCGCGTTTTTGTCGAGCAGACGGTACGACATCTTGTAACGCAATTGATATTCACGCACCCGCCCGGTGCCTGACAGCGAGAGGATGCTTTTTTCGCGCAACTCCTGGATCAGCACCAGCGTCGCTGACGCGGCTTTCGGATTATCGACGATTTTGGTGGCGCTGCCGGCGGCGACCACGCGCCTGAACTGTTGCGCAAATTGCGATGCGACCGGTGCCTGCACGTACAAGGTATCAAAGGGCAGGTTGGCGGCGCCGCGCAGCTGAAAGCCGCAGCCGGCGATCAGCAGGGCGCAGAGCAGAGCGGCGAACGTTTTCATGGCGGTTCAGCTTATCACGTTCATATCACCACATTGACCAGGCGGCCCGGCACGACGATGATTTTTTTTACCAACTGCCCGGCGATGAATTTCTGCACTTCGGCATGGGCCAGCACTGCGGCCTCGATTGCCGGCTTGGCGGCGTCGCGCGGCACCCGTACATCGCCGCGTTTTTTGCCGTTGACCTGCACCACCAGCTCGATTTCGTCTTCGATCAGCGCGGCGGCATCGGGCTCCGGCCAGGGCGCTGCGAGCAGGTCGTCGCCGTAACCGAGGTCGCGCCACAGCTGGTGGGTGATGTGCGGGGTGATCGGCGACAGTACGCGAAGCAATATGGAAAAACCTTCGCGCAATACCGTGTTGGCAGCGTCGTCAGTGCTGCCTTTCAATACGCCTTCCAGCGCATTGAGCATTTTCATCGTCGCCGAGGCCACAGTGTTGAACTGGTGGCGGCCGAGGTCGTAGTTGGCCTGTTTCAGCACGGCATGGATTTCGCGGCGCGCGGCGGCCAGCGGGGCGGGTAATGTGTCCAAATCGGTGTCAACATCGGTGTCAACAGCGGTGTCTACAGCGGTGCCGGCCGTATTGCCGCGCTGCGCGGTTTCATAACCCAGCGCCCAGACCCGGCGCAGGAAACGCGATGCACCCTCGACACTGGCATCCGACCATTCCAGCGTTTGCTCCGGCGGCGCAGTGAACATCATGTAAAAGCGCGCAATGTCCGCGCCGTAATCCTCGATCAGCGACTGCGGATCGACGCCGTTGTTTTTCGATTTCGACATGGTGCCGATGCCGCCGGACTCCACCGGCTGGCCATCGGCGCGCAGCACGGCGCCGCTGCGGTTGCCCTGGGCATCGACGGTGACATCGACATCGGCCGGGTTGTAATAAGTGATGCGACCCCCCGTTCCCATCGGAATCCCCGCGCGAGCGGGGTTCTCGCTGCTCCCTTCCCCTGCCCTCATCCCCGGCCCTTCCCCCAGAGGGAGAAGGGAGGCAGATGTTTCCTTTCTCCCTCCGGGAGAGAGGTCAGGAGTGAGGGACGGAAGGGTCGGGGATGAGGGATGGGCCGGTTTGCGGAAAAATATTTCGTTCAGCACCATGCCCTGGGTCAGCAGGTTCTTGAACGGCTCATCGAGTTTGACCAGGCCCAGGTCGCGCATCGCCTTGCTCCAGAAGCGCGAATACAGCAGATGCAGGATGGCGTGTTCGATGCCGCCGATGTATTGATCGGCGGGCAGCCAGTAGTTGACGCGTTCATCGACCATGGCCATGCCGTTGTCGGCACAGGCATAACGCAGGTAGTACCAGGACGAATCGACGAAAGTGTCCATGGTGTCGGTCTCGCGCATCGCCGGTTTGCCGCACTTGGGGCAGTTGCAATTCACAAAGTCCGCGCGTTTGAGCAGCGGATTGCCGCTGCCGTCGGGGACACAGTCTTCAGGCAGCACCACCGGCAGATCCTCGTCCGGCACCGGCACATCGCCGCAGGCCGGGCAGTGAACGATCGGAATCGGGCAGCCCCAGTAACGCTGGCGTGAAACGCCCCAGTCGCGCAGGCGGTAAAGCACCTGTTTTTCGCCGAGATTTTTGGCGGCGAGGTCGGTGGCGATGGCATCAACCGCGGCGGCGTAATTCAAGCCGTTGTATTTGCCGGAATTGGTGCAGACGCCGTGCTCCTTGTCGGCGTACCATTCTTGCCACGCCTCGGTGGAGAATGTTTGCGCGGTGACGTCAATCACCGGTTTGATCGGCAATCCATATTGCTTGGCGAAATGAAAGTCCCGCTCGTCATGTGCCGGCACCGCCATCACCGCGCCTTCGCCGTAACCCATCAGCACGTAGTTGCCGACCCAGACCTCGATTTTTTCGCCGGTCAGCGGATGCTCGACAAAAATTCCTGTCGGCATACCTTTCTTTTCCATGGTCGCCATGTCGGCTTCCATCACCGAGCCGCGTTTGCATTCGGCGATGAAGTCGGCGAGTTTGGGATTGTTTTTTGCGGCTTGCGTTGCCAGCGGATGTTCGGCGGCCACGGCGACGAAGGTGACGCCCATGATGGTGTCGGCACGGGTGGTGAATACCCAAAGTAATCCACGTTCCCCTCTGCCTTCGGGAGAGGGGTCAGGGGTGAGGGAGGATGTCTTATCTTTTCCGGTAATTTCTCCCCCATCCCCGGCCCTGCCGTCCCTCACCCCTGACCTCTCTCCCGGAGGGGGAAAGGAAACATCTGCCTCCCTTCTCCCTCTGGGAGAAGGGCCGGGGATGAGGGCAGGGGAAGGGAGGTGCGTACCGCCGCTTGCCGCGGCAGATAAGTCGTACGGAAACGCAAAACGCACGCCGTAACTTTTGCCGATCCAGTTGGCCTGCATTGCCTTGACCCGCTCCGGCCAGCCCGGCAGTGTGTCGAGCGCCGACAGCAGTTCATCGGCGTATTGGGTGATGGCGAGGTAGTAACCGGGGATTTCGCGTTTCTCGACAGTGGCACCAGTGCGCCAGCCCTTGCCATCGATGACCTGCTCATTGGCGAGCACAGTCTGGTCGACCGGATCCCAGTTCACAACCTGGGTTTTTTTGTAGGCGATGCCTTTTTCCAGCAGGCGCAGGAACAGCCACTGGTTCCAGCGGTAGTAGTCCGGGCTGCAGGTCGCGAGTTCGCGGCTCCAGTCGATGGCGAAACCCAGCGACTTCAGCTGCTGGCGCATGTAGGCGATGTTGTCCCAGGTCCACTTCGCCGGCGGCACGCCATTGGCCATCGCCGCGTTTTCCGCCGGCAGGCCGAAGGCGTCCCAGCCCATCGGCTGCAGTACGTTGTAACCCTTCATGCGGTGATAACGCGTCAGCACGTCGCCGATGGTGTAATTGCGCACGTGGCCCATGTGCAGCTTGCCCGAGGGGTAGGGGAACATCGACAGACAGTAATATTTCGGCTTGTCACCGCTTTCGACGGCAAGGAATGCCTGCGTGTCATCCCAGAATTTCTGCGCGTCGCGCTCGATGACCTGCGGATTGTATTTTTGTTGCATGATGCTGATTTAGAGGGAAAATTGCGGTTACGGCGGGGTGCCGTTTCAGGCCGCAATTATAACGGTTCCTTGTGTAACCCGGCCCGCTCAACCGGGGTTGCATAAGGGGAGGCAACTGGAGAGATTGATCATGATGCGCAGTCTGTTGTCGGTATTGATGATGTTCACTGCCGCTGTTGCCGGCGCCCGCACGCTGACCGTTGAAGCAGTGGTCAGCCCGGCCTGGGTGGAGCATGCGGGCGGTGCCCGCGAACCGCTGGTTCCGGGCACCGTGCTGCTCGACGGCGCCCGGGTGCTGACCGGGAATGGTGCGCGCGCTTTGCTGCGCATGGCCGAAGGCAGTGCCATCAAACTCGGTGAAAACGCCAGCCTCGGCGTGGATCGTCTGGCCGACAAGGGCAGCGCAGCCAGCCGCATCGTCAGCGGCGCGCTGGATGTGGCGCAGGGCGCATTCCGTTTTACGACGAAAGTATTTGCTTCGCCGCTTGCCAGCCGCGACCTGAACATCCGCATTGCCACGGTGACTGCCGGTATCCGCGGCACGGATCTCTGGGGCAAATCGTCGACCGAGCGCGACGTGGTTTGCCTGATCGAGGGTCGCATTTACGTACAGCATCAGGAGCAGGCGTTCACGATGCAGGATCCCTTGTCGTTTTTCATTGCCGGACGTGACGGCAAACGCCAGCCGGTGGCGCCGGTGCCTGCAGCGCAGCTGCAGGAATGGGCGACCGAAACTGAAATTGCGCCAGCCAGCGGCGCCAGCCGTCGCGGCGGCAAACACCGCGTGGCACTGGCTGCGGTTGCGGATCAGAGCGCCGCCGCCGTACTGGCGACCAGGTTGCGTACCGAAGGATATCCGGCGCGTGTGCGAGCCTACCGCGCGGATGGCAGTCTGCGTTATGCAGTGGATGTCATCGGACTCGGCAGCGCGGAAGATGCCGCGCAAATGGCGGGTGTGTTGCGCATGGCCGGCTACTCGATACAGGGCTGATGATGCGGGGCATCCCGGAGATGCTCCCGTATAATGCAGATCGTCCAGTCTGCATCACACAATGATTCCCGCCACGTCTTCGACATCCACTGCGCCTGCGATTTCGCCTGTGATTGCGCCCGTGATTGCGCCGGCATTTCTCTCCGGTCTCAACGATGAGCAGCTCGAAGCCGTAACGCTGCCGCAGCAGTCGGCGCTGATCCTCGCCGGCGCCGGCAGCGGCAAGACCCGCGTGCTGACCACGCGCATGGCCTGGCTGATCCAGACCGGCCAGATCAATCCGATGAACCTGCTCGCCGTGACCTTCACCAACAAGGCGGCGAAGGAAATGATGACCCGGCTGTCGGCGATGCTGCCGATCAACACCCGCGGCATGTGGGTGGGCACCTTCCACGGCCTGTGCAACCGCATGCTGCGCGCGCATTACCGCGAAGCCGGTCTGCCGCAAATGTTCCAGATCCTCGATACCCAGGACCAGCTGGCGCTGGTGAAGCGATTGATGCGGGCGCTGAACATCGACGAGGAGCGTTATCCGCCGCGCCAGGCGCAGTGGTTCATCGCGGCGCAGAAGGAAGAGGGCAAACGTGCCGACAAGGTCGAGCCCTATGATGATTTTTCGCGGCGCATGGTGGATTTTTATGCCGAATACGACCGCCAGTGCCAGCGCGAGGGTGTGGTTGATTTTGCCGAACTGCTGCTGCGCTCGTACGAGCTGCTGGCACGCAACGACCATTTGCGCGAACACTATGCCGGCCGTTTCCGCCACATCCTGGTTGACGAGTTCCAGGACACCAATCGCCTGCAGTACCGCTGGTTGCAGTTGCTCGCCGGTCAGCACAACGCGATATTTGCCGTCGGTGACGATGACCAGTCCATTTACGGCTGGCGCGGCGCATCGACGGCGAACATGCAGGATCTGCAGCGCGATTTCCATGTCGAGAAAGTCATCAAGCTCGAGCAGAACTACCGTTCCCAAGGCAATATCCTCGATGCGGCCAATGCGCTGATCGGACACAACCGCAAGCGTCTTGGCAAAAGCCTGTGGACGGCGGATGCCAAGGGCGAGCCTTTGCGGGTGTTCGAAGCCGCCACCGATTACGCAGAGGCGGCGTACGTGGTTGATGAAGTGCGCAGCCTGCGTGCCGAGGGTGCGGCGTTGGCCGATATCGCCGTGCTTTACCGATCCAACGCGCAGTCGCGGGTCATTGAGCATGCGTTGTTCACGGCCGGCATGCCGTACCGGGTCTATGGCGGGCTGCGTTTTTTCGAGCGTCAGGAAATCAAGCACGCGCTGGCGTACTTGCGGCTGGTGGCAAATCAGGAAGACGACGGTGCGCTGTTGCGCATCATCAATTTCCCGACGCGCGGCATCGGCAATCGCAGCCTTGAGCAATTGCAGGGCATGGCGAAAGAGGCCGGCATGAGCCTGTGGGCGGCAGCCTGTGCCAACACGCTGTCAGGCAAAGCCGCGACCAGCATCGCTGCCTTCGTCAAACTGATCGAGGCCATGCGCAGTGCCACCGCCGGTCTGCAGTTGCAGGAGGTGATCGCCCATGTCGTAGAGCATAGCGGGCTGAGGGCGCATTACCGCAACGAGAAGGAAGGCGCGGATCGCATCGAGAATCTCGATGAATTGATCAATGCCGCAGCGGTGTTTGTCGGCGAGCGCGTAACCTGGGTGCCTGCGGAAGGTGCCCCGTTTGAGGTAACAATAAACGCCCCGGGCGTAGAAGCGCCGCCCGAAACAATGAACGCCCCGGGCACTGAAGCGTCGCCCGAAACAATGAACGACCCGGGCGCAGAAACTCCGCCCGAAACAATGAACGACGCGGGCGCAGAAACCTCGCCCGAAAACACGGACGACCTGACGGCCTTTCTTGCGCATGCTGCACTGGAGGCCGGTGAACATCAGGCGCTCGCTGGTGCCGATGCGCTGCAACTGATGACGGTGCATTCGGCGAAGGGCCTGGAATTCCATGCGGTGTTCGTTACCGGATTGGAAGAAGGGCTGTTCCCGCACGAAAACAGCATGACCGAGGCTGATGGCGTCGAAGAAGAGCGCCGCCTGATGTATGTCGCACTGACGCGGGCGCGGCGCAGGTTGTACTTGTTGCTCGCGCAAAGCCGCATGCTGCACGGCCAGACGCGCTACAACGTGCCGTCGCGGTTTTTCCAGGAATTGCCGGAAGCGCTGCTGCAGCGCGTGAACCACGTGCGCCAAGTGGCTTCTACTTCCGCTTATGCACGCCAGATGTCGCCGTCGTACGGCCCGGCGCGGGCTGGTACGCGCGGCGCATCGACTGCGCCGGCGATGCCATCGCGTGATTCGCCGTGGCGCATCGGCCAGGCGGTGAACCACGCCAAGTTCGGCGCCGGTGTGATCGTTAACGCCGAGGGTGGCGGTAACGATGCGCGGGTGCAGGTGAATTTCCGCGACGCCGGGCTGAAGTGGCTGATGCTCGAATACGCGAAACTGACGCCCGTTTAAAAAAATTAATAAAATCAAATACTTATTTAACCGCCGATGAACGCGGATAAACGCCGATAACTGCACTGAATTTTCAGGCAGGTAATTTCATGTTTTTGATTTGATCGGCGTTCATCGGCGGTAAAAAGGTTTTTCAAGGATCCAAGGTTCCCGCCGCCGCCTCCTGCGCTGGCGCTGCGACATTCGCCGGGAAGATGTCCTTGTAACTCGCGTAAATCGAACATACCAGCACCGGCAGCAGCACGATCAGGCCGAGCATCAGTGGAATGGACGCGATGATGCCCAGCACCAGCACGGCCACGCTATAAACCAGCAACGGCATGGTGTTGCGCAGGCAGGCGGTGTACGACATTTTCATTGCCTCGACCGGCGGCCTGTTGTGGAGCACGATCAGCAGCGGCGCGAACCAGACGGCCATCAATACCGGGATGAATACCGCCATGCCCACGACCATGCCCAGCAGCAGGCCGCGAGCTGCCACCCGCAGGGTTTCGATGTCGGTGGTTTTGCCCAACAAAGCCGGCAGGGCGGTGCCGCCGGCGACGGCAAAGACGATACCGACGGCGACGATGTTGCCGACCAGATAAATGCCGCCCACGGTGATCAGTGGACTGGCGTGGGTTTTGAAGGCGGCGAACAGCTGGGCGAACCCGGGCTCGCCATCTTCATCGGTGGTCCGGCAGGCCAGCATCAGTCCGGCGAAAAATACCGGCGACACCAGGTTGATCGCCAGTGGACCGATCAGCGGCATGGCCAGCGAGGCGAGCCAGATCACCAGCATGACCATGACCAGCGCAATCCAGGTCAGCGGTTGTTTGCGGAAAATCCGGAATCCCTCAACGACCCATTGCCAGCCCCGGCCGGCGGCTACGGTGCGTATTTCCATGGTGTTTCCTCCCTGGTACCGATTATAGATGTGGCCCGTCAGACGTACTGACTGCCCGGTTCAGCCGGTCAGCACCGGTAGCGTGTTTTCGTCGCGGATGCGCAGTTCAAGGATACGGCGGATGTGGCCCGGATCCTTGGCATGGGTCAGTTCGCCGGCGCGCGGCAGATGAAAGTCATGGAGCCGCGATACCCAGAAGCGCAGTGCGGCGGCGCGCAGCATCACCGGCCACGCAGTGCGTTCGACTGCGGTGCAGGGGCGCACCGCGGCGTAGGCATCCAGCAGCGCCCGCGTACGCGCGTTGTCCAGGGATCCGTCGCTGTTGACGCACCAGTCGTTGACGGTGATCGCAATGTCGTAGAGCAGCACATCGGTGCAGGCAAAATAAAAATCGATGACGCCGGCGACGCGGTCGCCGGCGAACAGCACGTTATCGCGGAACAGATCGGCGTGGATGGCGCCGCGCGGCAGGTCGGAAAAGCGGTGCTGCGACTGGAAACGCACTTCGTCCTGCAGCAGCATGGCATCGGGCGCCGGCAGGAAGGGCAGGATCTCGGGCAGCACGCCGGCCCACCATTTAGGTCCGCGCGGATTGTCCATGGTGGCCGGATACGATTCGCCGGCCAGGTGCAGGCGCGCCAGCACGGCGCCGACCGCGGCGCATTGCGCGGCCGTCGGCGCGCGAACATCGCTGCCATCGAGGCGCGCGACCAGCGCGGCGGGTTTGCCCTTGAGCATGCCGAGGTAATGGCCGGCGCGGTTGGCGACCGGGTGTGCGCTGGGCACGCCGTGTTCGGCGAGATGCGCCATCAGGTTCAGGTAGAACGGCAGTTCCCGTGTCGTGAGTTTTTCGAACAGCGTCAGCACGTAACGGCCATCTCCGGTGGTGACGAAATAGTTGGTGTTTTCGATGCCCGCAGCAATGCCGCGCAGTTCATGCAGCTCGCCGACGGCGTAATCCCGCAGCCAGTGCTGCAGGTCGTCAGGAGTTACCGTGGTAAAAACGGACATGGGCGAATGGTAATTGGTGAATGGTAAATGGTGAATGGTGAATGGTGAATCGTGGACGCCCCCACGGGGCTTTCACCGTTGATATTTACTGTTTACCAATCTACCAACCAGTCACCATTTACCAATTACCAGGAATGAATCACCCACATCGGTGGCCGGACCCCGGTTCCCGGTCCGTCCTGGCGCGCGAATTTGCCGTCACCGTGTTCGTCGATCAGGTAGTACGATGGGCCACCGCCCGGCGGTGTGACCTTCATCATGTAGAGCTTGCCGGCAATGCGGTATTCCTCGACGGTGTCCTCGCCGCGCTTGCGGATGGTCACTTGCGGCTCCGCTGCCGGGTCGAGTTCGAATCCGGGGGGCGGCGGAGGCGGTTCCGGAATCGGCTGCGCGGCAGGTTTTTTCTGCGCGGTATTTTGCGCAAGCGCATTTTGTGCGGTTCCGGGCAGTGCGACGGTGACGGCCGCAGCAAAAAAGATCAGGGTCAGGACATGTCGCATGTTGGGGCTCCAGTGGTTTCCATTATCCGGCTTTCGCCGGTGTTTTGAAAGGCGGAGCGGCATGAACGCTGCGCGAATTTTTCGATAACTCTGCGATAATTCCGGCAACACGCAGCGGCAGCACACTGTTGTCGCACAATTGCCCGGATTCCGCATGAAAACCCTGCTTCTCGTCGATGGCTCGTCCTACCTTTACCGTGCGTTCCATGCGATACGCGACCTGAGCAACAGCCGTGGCGAACCGACCAATGCCATCTATGGCGTGCTCAACATGCTGCGCCGGCTGCACAAAGACGTACCGGCGGAATACAGCGCCTGTGTGTTCGATGCCAGGGGCAAAACCTTCCGCGACGACCTGTATGCCCAATACAAGGCCAACCGGCCGGCGATGCCCGACGATCTGGCATCGCAGATCGGTCCGCTGAAGGAGGCCATCACCGCAATGGGCTGGCCGCTGCTGGAAGTCGGCGGGGTCGAGGCCGACGACGTGATCGGCACGCTGGCACGGCAGGCCGAGCAGGCGGGGATGCGCGTGGTGATTTCCACCGGCGACAAGGACATCACGCAGCTGGTGTCGGCGCAGATCACGCTGGTCAACACCATGTCCAATGAAATTCTCGACATTGCCGGCGTCGAGAAAAAATTCGGCGTGCCGCCGGAGCGCATCATCGATTACCTGACGCTGATCGGTGACAGCGTGGACAACGTGCCGGGCGTGCCGAAGGTCGGCCCGAAAACCGCGGTGAAATGGCTGACGCAGTACGGCACGCTGGAAGCCATTGTCAAAAACGCGCCGGACATCGGCGGTGCTGTCGGCGAAAACCTGCGTCAGTCGCTGGACTGGCTGCCGCAGGCGCAGGCTTTGCTGACCATCAAGTGTGATGTCGAATTGCCGGTGCAATTGCAGCATCTGGCGCCGCAGCCTCAGGACACGGCGAAACTCGTTGAGTTGTTCGAGCGTTTCGAATTCAGGACCTGGCGGCGCGAACTGCAGGATGCAGGATCGGGGATTGAGGATCGAGGGAACCCGGAGCCGCAACCGATTCCAGCGCCCAATCCGCCGGCTGTGCCACAGTATGAGCGGCACTATGAAACCGTGACGACGATGGAGGCGCTCCGGAAATGGCTGGCACGCATTGAGGCCGCGCCGCTGACGGCAGTCGACACCGAAACCACCAGCCTGGATGCGATGGCGGCGGAGTTGGTGGGCATTTCGCTGGCGGTGGAGCCGGGCCATGCTGCGTACATTCCTGTCAGCCATGTCTATGCCGGCGCACCACAACAGTTGTCACGCGACGAGGTGCTGGCCACGCTGAAACCCTGGCTGGAAAATCCGCGGCGCGCAAAACTCGGCCAGCACATCAAGTACGACATGCACGTGTTCGCCAATTACGGTGTCCAGGTCGCCGGCGTGCTGCACGATACGCTGCTCGAATCCTATGTATTGGAAAGCCATCAGCGGCATGACATGGACTCCATGGCACAGAGAATATTATCAATAAAAACAATAAGTTATGATGATGTTACGGGGAGGGGTGCGAAACGCATCGGTTTCGAGCAGGTTTCTGTGGAGCTCGCTGGCGAATACGCGGCTGAAGATGCGGATATCACACTGCAACTGCACCAGGCGCTGCATCCGCGCATCGCCGCCGATCAGAAACTGAACCATATCTATGCCGACATCGAGATGCCGGCGATGCCGGTGCTGTACACGATGGAACGCAACGGCGTGCTGATCGACAGCAAACTGCTGGCGGAACTGTCGGCCGAGTTCGGCGCCAAAATGATAGCCATCGAAAAACGCGCGCATGAACAGGCGGAGCAGCCCTTCAACCTGAGTTCGCCGAAACAGATTCAGGAAATCCTCTTCGACAAGCAGGGCCTGAAGCCGGTGAAAAAAACGCCCGGTGGCGCGCCGTCCACCGACGAGGAATCACTGGCGGAGCTGGCGCTCGATCATCCGCTGCCGAAACTGATTCTCGAATACCGCGGCCTGGCGAAATTGAAATCGACCTATACCGACAAGCTGCCGGTAATGGTCAACCGCAATACCGGGCGTGTGCATACCAGTTACGGCCAGGCCACGGCAGTGACCGGGCGGTTGGCGAGCACGGATCCCAATCTGCAGAACATTCCCATCCGCACCGCTGAGGGCCGGCGCATCCGCGAGGCCTTCATCGCGCCGCCGGGTTCGCAGATCGTTTCCGCCGACTATTCGCAGATTGAACTGCGCATCATGGCGCACATCTCGCGCGACGAAAGCCTGCTGAAGGCCTTCGCTGCCGGCGAGGACATTCATCGCGCAACCGCCGCGGAAATTTTCGGCCTGACGCCGCAGACTGTCGACAACGAACAGCGCCGTTACGCCAAGGTCATCAACTTCGGTCTGATCTACGGCATGTCGGCCTTCGGCCTGGCAAGACAACTCGACATCGAACGCTCAGCAGCGCAACAGTACATGGACCGTTATTTCCAGCGTTACCCGGGCGTTGCCGAATACATGCGCGTCACCCGCGAACAGGCGCGCGAGCAGGGATATGTCGAAACCGTGTTCGGCCGCCGCCTGTGGCTGCCGGAAATCCGCGGCAGCAACGCCGCACGGCGCCAGGGCGCGGAACGCGCGGCGATCAATGCGCCGATGCAGGGCACGGCGGCCGACCTGATCAAACTGGCGATGGTGGCCGTGCAGCACTGGCTGGTTGCGGAAAAACTGCAGTCGAAACTGATCATGCAGGTGCATGACGAACTGGTGCTGGAAGTGCCCGATGCCGAACTCGAAACCATCAAGACCGGCCTCGCGCGGCTGATGGCCGGTGTCGCACAACTGGCGGTGCCGCTGCTGGTGGAAATCGGCACGGGTCCGAACTGGGATAAGGCACACTAAGAGCCCATATCAAAGTCAGAAACCGTTAACCGCCGATGAACGCGGATTAACGCCGATAACATCAAAAAGGTCGGGAAACTCGCACATTGAATCAAAGTAAGTGACGATTTTTAATAAATTATCATTGACCGCACTTCAGTGCGCTTTGTGATCTGGTTTGATCTGCGTTCATCGGCTTTTATCGGCGGTTAAACTGGATTCGGTCTTTCTGTTAGGCGCTCTAAGAAGAGATTACGACGTTCCATGACCGCACAACCTGACCACTGGAACCAGCATGCGCGGCAATGGAGCCTGATCGGCCTGCCACTGCGCCCTGCACCAGAGGATATCGGGCTGCTGGAGGCGGAAATCCATGCCTGGCACACGCGTTTTGCCGTTGCTTCGCCGCGCGCCCTGCTCTGCGGCGTGACGCCCGAGGTCGCGCGCCTGCATTGGCCTTCCGGAACCTGGCTGACTGCAGTGGATCATTCGCGGCGGATGATTGCCGGCGTGTGGCCTGCGGGCGAGGCACCGGGTGCCGCAGTCCGCGCCGAATGGCTGGCGCTGCCGCTGGCGAACGCCTCGCAGCACTTGCTGGTGGGTGATGGCTCCGCCAATCAGATGGTCGGCCGGTCCGGTTATGCGGCTTTTGCCGCGGAACTGCGGCGTGTGGCGACTGACAACGCGTTGCTGGCGATGCGTTATTTCGTGCGTCCGGAACTTGCCGAACCGCCTGACCGCGTGTTCGACGACCTGTGGCAGCGGCGCATCGGCAATTTTCATATTTTCAAATGGCGGCTGGCGATGGCCTTGCACGGCACGCTGGAGCAGGGCGTGCGCCTGGGTGATGTGTGGACGGCGTGGCATCAGGCGGTGCCTGACGCTGAAAAGCTCGCGGCGCATCTCGGCTGGCCTGTGGCCGTCGTCAATACCATCCACAATTACCGCAATGTCGACACGCGCTACAGTTTTCCGACGCTGGCGGAAGTCCGTGACTGTGCCGGTGATTTCGAAATCACGGCAATGCATGTGCCGGGCTATGAGCTGGGCGAACGTTGCCCGACACTGATCATGCGGCCGGTCTGAATGCTGCTCAAGTCCGCCGTTGCCGGCATCGCCTGGCCCGCATTGCCCGATCTGCCGGCGGCACAGCGTATGGCCCTGTTGTGGCAATTTGAACAAAGCGAACGCTGGCCCGCCGATGTGTTGCAGCACCACCAGTTGCAGCAACTGGCGCTGGTCATCGACCATGCCCGGCGCACGGTGCCGTTTTATCGCGACCGGTTGAAAGCTGCGGTTCGCGGTGAGGCACTGACCTTGCCGCAACTGCGTGCCTTGCCGCTGCTGACCCGGCGCGACATCCAGGATGCCGGCCCTGCATTGCTCAGTACCGCCATCCCGCCGCAGTTCGGCCCGGTCCACGAAAACCGCACCTCGGGCGCGACCGGCCAGCCGGTGCAGGTGTCGCGCACGGGGCTCGACGCGCTGCTGTGGCAGGTCAACACCGTGCGTGACCATTACTGGCATCAGCGCGACCAGTCGCTGAAATTCGCAGCGATCCGCGCGCTGGGTCCGGGAATTGCCGATGCGCCACAAGGCATCACGGCCTCCGGCTGGGGCGCTGCATCGGAGGCTTTGCGCGTGACCGGGCCGTCGGCGCTGTTGAGCCTCAATGCCGACATTGCCGTGCAGGCGGCCTGGATCAAACGGCATGCGCCCGGTTATCTGCTGACCTACCCCAGCAATCTGGCCGCGCTGCTGGCGCATTTTGCGCAACAAGGCGAACAGTTGCCCGGCCTGCGCGCGGTACTGACTGTCGGTGAAACTGTGTCGCCCGCACTGCGCGCTGCCTGCCGCGACTCGCTGGGTGTGGACATTGAAGACACCTACAGTTCACAGGAGCTCGGTTACATCGCGCTGCAATGCCCCGTCTCCGGGCAATACCATGTGATGGCGGAAAGTGTACTGGTTGAAGTGCTGGATGCTGCGGGCAATCCCTGTGCACCGGGCGAGACCGGCAGGCTGGTGGTCAGCAGCCTGCACAATTACGCGACACCGCTGATCCGTTATGAACTGCATGATCACGCCGTCGCCGGCACAGCCTGCGTCTGCGGCCGCACCCTGCCGACGCTGGCGCGCATCGCCGGACGTGAGCGCAATATGCTGCGTCTGCCCGACGGCAGCACCCACTGGCCGCTGGTCGGATTTCACCGCTTCCGCGACATCGCGCCGGTGCGGCAATACCAGCTGATCCAGCACACGCTGCAGTCGGTCGAGGTGCGCCTGGCCTGCGACCGGGCATTGACCGTGGCCGAAGAGGCGCAATTAGGTGAGGTCATCTGCGCGGCGCTGGGTTATGCCTTTGAACTGCGTTTTGCCTATTTTGAGCGCGAGTTGCCGCGCGCAGCGAATGGCAAGTTTGAAGAGTTTGTCTGCGCGATCCCTTAGCAGTGCCGATCCGGCACTGTATTTTTCGTGGCATGGATGTTGCTCAGCATCAGGGTGGAGCCTGTCTGCCGATGCTGGTCATCGTGCGGGCGGCACATCCTCGCGTCGTGTTGGGGATGCGACCTGTTGCGCGAGAAGTTCGGTCCAGCCGAGACAGGCCAGTACCTTGACGATGATTTCGTCTTCGGTGGTGGCTTCGTTGAGGGTGCTGTCGGCGGTGAATGGAGAATAGATTTTCCTGATTGCCGCCAGAAATCCATCGAGTTCCGGTTCAGTGACCGCACTCCACGCAGGCGCATCACCAATGCCGGTGGTCAGGAAATTGTGCGTCAACAGTTGGCCGATCACGATGTCTGCTTTCCGGCGACGGGGTTGAAATCACGCAGAAGAACGATGCTGCCCCGGTGGTGCGCGCCCTTGAAATAGCGCTCGTCCGCGGTGACCAGCAAGCATTCCGGGGTGAGCAATGCAACCGCGTGATACAGCGTGTCGAACACGTGCTGTCCGGTGTTTGTCGCGATTTCGCAGGCCAGTGAGTACATCTCGGGGGCGTGGGTTACGGGGATGCGCAGCGCATGCAGCACTTCGACGTATTCGCGCGCGGTTTCGGGGGATTGCCGCGCCACTACGGCGGCAACTTCGGCAAGCCAGTGCGGGGGCTCAAGCAAGCCGGTTTCGCCATTCCGATAGCTGTCGAGTACGGCGACGGCTTTGTTGCTATCGGCTTCGTCGTCACGAAACGGGAAAGCCCATTTGACCGCGACGCTGGCATCCACGACCACCCGCATCACGGGCGGCCTGCGCGGCGGGCCTTGTCAATCTCCCGGGTCGTGACCGGTTTTTGTTTGCTGCGAAGTTCGAGCAGTCTGTCGATGGCGCGCGAACGCTGCTTTTGCAGGCGGCGTTCTTCGATGGCCTGCAGCATCAGGCGGGCGATGACGCTGCTTTTGTTCTCGCGGGCAAAGACCCGGTTGAACTCGGTTTTGACTTCATCCGGCACGCTGAAGTTGACGGTTGCCATGACGCCTCCGTTGTTGAAGATTTCAACAATTATCGTGCGCGCCTGCCGGACTGTCAATCCGGGCTGTCAGCGCAGCGCGCCAAACACCTTCTTGACGATATTGCTGCTGGCACCTACCGGATCGCTGCGGAGGGATTTTTCCTGTTCGGCAATCATCAGGTACAAGCCGTCGAGCGCCCTGCGCGTAACGTAGGTCTCGATCGATGCGTCATCCTGTTTGACCACGCCCAGCTTCACACCCTGGCCGGCGAGGTTGTTGTACTGCTGTGCGAGGCCGACACTGTCAGTGGCTTTTTTGACGATGGGCAGAAAGCGCTGGGTAAGTTGCGCCTGCGTGGTGCGCTTGAAATACTCGGTGGCGGCGGTATCGCCGCCGGTAAGGATGCCCTTGGCATCCTGCACCGACATTTTTTTCACCGCATCGACCAGCAACTGTTTGGCTTCCGGCGCGGCGGCTTCAGCCGCCCGGTTCATCGACAGCACCAGTTCATCGGCCTGTTTTTTCATGCCCATCATGCGCATCGCCCCTTCGACCTTCTGCAGGCTGGGCGGCAGGGGGATTTTGACCTTGGCATTGGCGAAATAGCCGTTTTCCGCGCCGAGCATTTTTACCGCGGCGGCGGAACCATCGGTCAACGCCTGCCTCAAACCGCTGCTGGCATCGGCATTGCTGATGTCGGCAATACCCGCGATAGCTGGCGGGATGATGACCGAATTGATGACCGTGGTGATGACAACAGCCGGTAGAACTCCGAGAATACGCGTCATGTTCATGGTAAAGGCTCCCCGCACGGTTTTGACCGCATGTTGAATTTCCGAAACCTTATTCTAGCCGCTGTCGTTGCCGGGGCGTTAACGTTTGCCGGGTTCGCGATCTGGAGCGCCAAGCCGGCGGCGCCGCAGGTGACTTTTGTTTCGCTGCAGGGTGAGAAAATCACCATGGCCGATTTGCGCGGCAAGGTGGTGCTGGTCAACTTCTGGGCCACCGACTGCGCCACCTGCGTCAAGGAAATGCCGGAAATCACCGCTACTTACAACAAGTACCGTGCGCAGGGCTTCGAAACCATCGCGGTGGCGATGAAACACGATCCGCCCAATTACGTGCTGAATTACGCCGAGAAAAACAAGCTGCCGTTCACGGTGGCACTGGATCCGATGGGGGCGCTGGCCAAAGCCTTCGGTGAAGTGAAACTGACACCGACGACCTTCATCATCGACAAGCAGGGCAGGATGGTGATGCGTATCCTCGGCGAACCGGATTTCGCGAAGTTGCATGCGCTGTTGGCGGAAAAGCTTAAAGAGCTTTAACCACAGAGAGCACAGAGAACACAGAGACCACAGAGAAAAACAAAACGGACAGCGGATTTTTGAAAGTGCTGCCGGATATCGCCAGCTAACGATCCAGGGGATTCCTCTGTGAACTCTGTGCTCTCTGTGGCAAAAGAGTTTTGCCGTTAAACCACACCCGCCTCATGCGCCTGCTGGTCGGCGTGGTACGACGAGCGCACCAAGGGGCCGCTGGCGGCATGGTTGAAACCCATGCGCTCCGCTTCCGCGGCATACATTTCAAAAATTGATGGTTCGACATAACGCAGCACCGGCAGGTGGTGGGCTGAGGGCTGCAGATACTGGCCGATGGTCAGCATATCGACATCGTGCGCGCGCAGATCGCGCATGGTCTGGAGTATTTCCTCATCGGTTTCGCCCAGTCCGACCATCAGTCCGGATTTCGCCGGGATGTGCGGGAAGCGCGCCTTGAAGTCTTTCAGCAGTTTCAGCGAGTGCGCGTAATCGGAGCCGGGCCGCGCCTGTTTGTAGAGCCGCGGCACGGTTTCGAGGTTGTGGTTCATCACGTCGGGCGGGCAGGCTGACAGGATGTCCAGCGCGACGTCGAGGCGGCCGCGGAAATCCGGCACCAGGATTTCGATGCGGGTCTGCAGCGAGAGTTCGCGCACGGCGCGGATGCAGTCCTTGAAATGCTGTGCGCCACCGTCGCGCAGGTCGTCGCGGTCGACGCTGGTGATGACCACGTATTTGAGTTTCAGCGCAGCGATGGTTTCGGCCAGATGCCGCGGTTCGTCCACGTCCGGGGGTTTCGGCCGGCCGTGAGCGACGTCGCAGAACGGGCAGCGCCGCGTGCACAGGTCGCCGAGGATCATGAAGGTCGCGGTGCCTTTGCCGAAACATTCGCCGATGTTCGGGCAGGAGGCTTCTTCGCATACGGTGTGCAGCTTCTGTTCGCGCAGGATCTGCTTGATTTCCTGGAAACGTTCGCTGTTGCCCAGCCGCACGCGGATCCAGTCCGGTTTTTTCAGCGGCGTGACCGGCACGATCTTGATCGGGATGCGCGCGGTTTTGGCGCGGCCTTTTTGTTTCTCGTCTATGTTCATTGCACTATCCAAGTTTCCCAAAAACATGACAGCCGCATCAGAGGCATGTTTCTGTCATTATTCATGAATCTTTCAATAAGCTCATTGCAATACGTCTTTGGTGTGCCGGATCAGGCGGGCGCCAATCTGCGCCTTGGTGTCGCGAATGCCGAGGCGCTGCGTGCTGGTGACTTCGAGCCCGGCATAACCGCAGGGATTGATGGCATGGAAAGGTTCGAGGTCGACATCCACGTTCAGCGCCAGGCCGTGGTAGCAGCAGCCGTTTTTGACGCGCAATCCCAGCGCGGCGATCTTGGCCTCGCCGACATAGACTCCGGGGGCATCGCTGCGACCGTGCGCTTTGACGCCGTAATCAGCGAGCAGGTTGATGACGGCCTGTTCCATGCGCCGCACCAGCGGACGGATGGTCAGTCCGCGGCGGCGCATGTCGAGCAGCAGGTAGGCGACCCATTGTCCCGGGCCGTGATAGGTAATCTGTCCGCCGCGATCGACGCGTACCAACGGGATGCCGTTGTCGACGCGCGGCCAGTGTTCGGGTTTGCCGGCGATGCCGACGGTGTACACGGGAGGATGTTCGAGCAACCACAGTTCATCGGGCGTCTGGTCGCTGCGCACCAGCGTGAACTCGCGCATGCGGTCCCAGGTCGGCACGTACGGCACCAGTCCCAGCCGGTGCACGACCAGCGGTTCGGCGGCAATCGAAACCGGAGCTGTGGAAAGTCGGGACACCGAAGCGAGCCTGTAGTCGGGCACTGTGCCCGTGGAATGATGGATAATCAGGCTGCATTATAAGACGATCGGGAGAAGGCGGTGCGAGTCGAAGTGCTGAGAAAAGTGTTGCTGTGCGTGGTGTTGGCGGCGGGGTTGCCGGCTGCGGCTGCAGAAAGCCCTGGTGATTACGGTGCCAATCTGAGCAAAATCTATTTCGCGCACCAGCGCCTGCTGGCGCTGCGCGAAGCCTGTGACCAGGTCTTGCCGGCACAGGCGAAGGCCAATGAAAAAGCCTATGCCGTCTGGCAGGGGCGACACAAGGCGCTGCTGAACGAACTCGACGCGCGGCTGACGCTGATGATTCGCGGCGCGTCGAAGGACGAAAAGGAATACATGCGTAATGTCGGCAAATACGAGGGGTCAATCCTTGAATACCGCACTGAGAACCGCGAGCAGATCCTGGCGCAGCCACGTGATGGCATTGAGCAGGTCTGCAGTGATTTCCGCAATTACCTGACCGGTTCGGGTTCGGATTTCCACAAGGATTACGCCGACGAGCTGCGCGAACTGCGCAAGCGCAAGCTGCCGAAATAAGCGCCCATGTCCTGCGTTGAAGTCACTGCCTGATGCCGGCTGAGCGCACACTGACGGGTATCTGCGGAATCTGGGGGCTGGCGCTGGTCGCGTCGGGCATTGCACCGTATGACCGGCTGACCTGGTTCATGGAGGTGCTGCCGGTGCTGATCGCCGCACCGATCCTGATCGTCACGCGCGGCCGGCTGCCGTTGACGACACTGGTGTATGTGCTGATCGCGATCCACGGCCTGATCCTGATTTACGGCGGCGCATACACCTATGCCCGCGTGCCGCTGGGGTTCTGGCTGCAGGAGCTGTTCGGTTTTGAGCGTAATCCCTATGACCGGCTCGGTCATTTTGCGCAGGGTTTTGTGCCGGCGATGGTGGCGCGTGAGTTGCTGCTGCGCGTGTTCCGCATCAAAGGCCGGAAAATCCTCAACTTTCTGGTGGTCTGCGTGACGCTGGCGATCAGCGCGTTCTACGAACTGATCGAGTGGTGGGCGGCGGTGGCGATGGGCGGCAGTGCGGACGAATTCCTCGGCACGCAGGGCGATGTCTGGGACACGCAGTGGGACATGTTCATGGCGCTGACCGGCGCAATAATCGCGCTGTTGGTGCTGGGCCGCTGGCACGACCGGCAGATGGCGCGTCTGAAAACAGCTACAGCACCATGACCACCTGCGGCAGGTCGCACAACTCCTGATACAGCGCGTCGAGCTGTTCGCGCGAGGTGGCGCGGATCACGCAGGTCAGGCTGAGGTATTTGCCCTTTTTGCTGGGTCTCATTGCCATCGTGGTGTCGTTAAAGTCAGGCGCGTGGTGTTTCACCACTGCGAGTACCGTCTGCGCGAACCCGGCCTGGGTGTGACCGAGGATTTTCAGCGGAAAGTCGCTGGGGTATTCGATCAGCGACGGTTGATCAGGGCCGGGATCCGCCGTTGTCACGCCGCAGTTCTCATCTGTTCTTGTTTGAACGACTGGTACAGTGCGTGCATGCGCCGGAACAGTGTGCCGGGCTTGCCGTCGCCGACCGGTTTGCCGTCGAGTGTGGTCACTGCGAGCACTTCCTTGGTCGAAGAGGTCACCCAGATTTCGTCGGCCCCGCGCACCTCGGCTTCGCTGATCGGCCGTACTTCGATCTCGAATTCGCGGGCGCGGGCGATTTCAATCACCACGTCGTAGGTGATGCCCGGCAGCACCAGGTGGTCTTTGGGCGGCGCCAGCACCACGCCGTCCCGGACGACAAACACATTGCTGGCCGAGGCCTCGGTCAGTTGGCCGTCGCGAAAGAGGATGGTTTCTGCGGCGCCGGCGTCCACCGACAACTGGCGCAGCATGCAGTTGCCGAGCAGCGACGTTGATTTGATGTCGCAGTTGAGCCAGCGGTAATCCTGCGCGGTGACGCAGGCAACACCGGACTCGACCAGCGCCGGGGCGGGCGTCACCAGCGGCGAGCTCATCATGAACACTGTCGGCTTGATGTCTTTCGGGAATGCGTGGTCGCGTCTGGCAACACCGCGCGTGACCTGCAGATACACCGACTGGTCATCACCGGCATTGCGCTGCAGGATTTCGCCGGTCAGGCGGTTCCATTCGGCGTCGCTGTGGGGATTGGTGATGCGCACCTTGTCCAGGCTGTGTCGCAGCCGGCGCAGGTGTTCGGCGAGGCGGAAGGGATGTTTCGAATACGCCGGAATCACTTCATACACGCCGTCGCCGAAAATGAAACCGCGGTCGAGCACGGGGATCCGCGCTTCTTCAATGGGCATGAATTCGCCGTTCAGGTAAACGATGTCGCTCATGGTGGTGGCGCCTCGCAGTTTGTGATCGGGTGTGTCGGTGAAAGTTTAAGTCAAAGCGTTTATTTGAGCAGCAACCGCAGCGTGTCCCAGGCGCGGCCGAAAATCCCGGCGACCGGCATGGGTTCCAGAGCCACGACCGGCAGTTCGCGCCAGGGCTTGCCGTCGAGTTCCAGCTTCAGCGTGGCGACGCGCTGGCCCGGGCTGACGGGGGCGATTAGCGGCTGCAGGCTTTCGACGGTGGCCTTGAGTTTGTCGCCCTGGCCCTTGGGCACGGCGACATACAGGTCGCTGGTGAAACCGGCCTTCAGCATGTCCGACGCGCCCTTCCAGACGCGCAACTGGGTCACCGGCTGGTTGCGCGCATACAGCTTTACGCTGTCGTAGAACTGGAAGCCCCAGTTCAGCAGTTTCAGGCTTTCGGTGGCGCGCGCCGATTCGGATGCAGTACCGAGCACCACCGAGATCAGCCGCCGTTCGCCGCGCCGCGCCGAGGTGATCAGGCAATAGCCGGCATTTTCGGTGTAGCCGGTTTTGACGCCGTCAATGGTGGGGTCGAGCCACAGCAGGCGGTTGCGGTTGGGCTGGGTGATGTTGTTGTAGCGATATTCCTTTTGTGAATACAGCGGATAGTGCTCGGGATAATCGCGGATCAGCGCGACCACCAGCCGCGACAGATCCTGCGCCGTCGAATGCAACTGCGGATTGGACAGCCCGGTGGCGTTGGTGAAATTGGTGTTGGCGAGGCCGAGGCGTTTCGCCTCGCGGTTCATCATCTGCGCGAAAACCTCTTCGCTGCCGCCGATGGCCTCGGCCAGCGCGATGCTGGCGTCGTTGCCGGACTGGATGATCATGCCGCGCAGCAGCTCGTCGACGGTGACCGGCTTGTTCGGTTCGATGAACATGCGCGAACCTTCCGCTTTCCAGGCGCGGGTGGATACCGGCACGACCTGTTCGGGCTTCAGTGATTTCTGCTTCAGCGCGCCGAAAGCCAAGTATGCCGTCATCAGCTTGGTCAGCGATGCCGGTTCAAAACGATTGTCGGCATTCTGGCTGGCCAGCACCTGTCCGCTGTTGACATCGAGCAGCAGCCAGGCTTTGGCCTCGAGAGCGGGGGAGGGCGGTGCGAGCTGCGCTGATGCGGTCAGCGGAAACAGGAGCAACGTGAGTGCGCAGGCGGCGAGAGCGGAAAATAAACGGGAAAATGAACGGGAAAGTGAGCGTTTCATGTGCGGAAAAAGCCTGATTATAACCGTGCGGCGTTGCGATTCCGGCGTGCAGGTGAAAGCGCGCCCATGCGATGGGGACATCAGGCAGACCGGGCCCCGCCGGCGAAGTTCCCCCGCCGCGATCAGTCGCGGTCGCGGTACTGGCGCAGGGCCGTGCGCATGAACGCGAGCTGCCGGCTGAAATTGCGGCAGCCATCGCACAGCAGCAGGTGCAGGCGCAGGCGGAGTTTTTCCGGCAGCGTCAGCGACCGGTCCTGGCCCTGTGACAGCAATTCAGCGGTGTGTTTGCAATCCGGGATCATCGGGCGGTCTTTCCGAACCACTGCAGTTCGAGGCATTCGCGCAGGGTCAGGCGCGCGCGGTGCAGCATGACCCAGCAGTTCGTCGCAGTGATATCGAGTTCCTTACAAATCTCCGCCGTCGGCATATCCATGATTTCGCGCATCATGAACACCCGCGCGGTGCGTGCCGGCAGGCGCCGGGCACACTCATCGAAGGCGATCCAGAAGCGGCTGTTTTCAAGCGCGGCATCGGGATTGCCCCATTGCGCCGGAAATTCCCGCCAGTGTCCGTCTGCGGCAAACAGCGCGTCCACGGCTTCTGCTTCCGGACGGTCATCATCAGCGCTGGTCAGCGATTGTTCCCGTCCGGCGCGGCGTAAATGGTCGATGATTTTGTGTTTGAGGATGCCGGTGAGCCAGGTGCGCAGTGATGATTTGCCGGCAAACCGTGCGGCGCCTTCGAGGGCGGCGAGCAGGGTTTCTTGCACGGCGTCTTCGGCCAGCGCCGGATCGCGCAACTGCAGCCGCGCGTAACGCAGCAGGTAGGCGCGTTCGCGCTCGATTGCGGCGGGATGCGCAGCGCTGGCGTCATTTTCGATGATCAAAAAAATCCTTTAAAACAACAAGATATAATTTTTCTTCAGGGTGACGTGCGGTGTGCGCCCTCTGGCCCTTGAAAACATTCCGCTGCAACCCATATTGATAACACCGGCGCCTTGCGCCACGACAAATTGTGGAGATCACTGATGATCAATGTTACCCGCTTTACCCCGTATAACGATTCCTTTGACGAACTGCTGCGCGGTTTATTTGTGCGCCCGACGGCCTTTGAAGGCGCACCGCAGACCGCACAGTCCTTCCCCGTTGATGTCCGCGAAGACGATGCCGTTTACACCGTATATGCCGAGATTCCCGGTGTGAAAAAGGAAGACATCCACGTCACCATCGACGCCGACCAGATCGCGATCAGCGCCGAAACGCGCAACGAGAGCGAAGTGAAGACAGGCGAACGCGTGTTGCGCGCCGAGCGGCACTACGGCAAGGTCTATCGTGCGTTCACGTTGGGCCAGGCCGTCGATGAAGACAAGGCTGTGGCCAAATATGCCGACGGCGTGCTGGAACTGACGCTGCCGAAAAAAGCTGCAATCAGCGCCCGACGGTTGTCCATCAACTGAGCAAACGGCGGGGCACAAGAAAAGGTGGCGGGCCAAAAGGCCTGTCGCCTTTTTTGTCGTCAGGTAGAATGAGTGAATCCTCACATCCGCATTGAATTTTTCACTGACCCCACTTTTTTGACGGTTCCCGCGCATGCCACTCTCCGCCAATAACGCCGCCAGCAAAGCGAAAACACTGGCCGAAGCCCTGCCGTATATCCAGCGTTTCCACGGCAAAACCATCGTCATCAAATACGGCGGCAACGCGATGACCGACCCCGCGCTGAAGGAGGGCTTCGCGCGCGACGTTGTGCTGCTGAAAGTGGTGGGCATGAACCCGGTGATCGTCCACGGCGGCGGGCCGCAGATTGATGAGCTGCTGAAGCGCGTCGGTAAAAAAGGCGAGTTCATCCAGGGCATGCGCGTCACCGATGCCGAAACCATGGACGTCGTCGAAATGGTGCTCGGCGGCCAGGTCAACAAGGAAATCGTCAACCTGATCAATCGCTGCGGCGGCAAGGCCGTCGGGCTCACCGGCAAGGACGGCGGGCTGATTCGCGCACGCAAGATGAAGGTGCGCGGCGCGCCGGGCAGCGACGAGATGGTCGACATCGGCCAGGTCGGCGAGGTCGAAAGCATCGATCCTGCGATCGTCAACCTGCTGCACACCGAAGATTTCATTCCGGTGATCGCGCCGGTGGGCGTCGGCGCCAACGGCGAGTCGTACAACATCAATGCCGACCTGGTGGCAGGCAAGGTCGCGGAAATCCTCAAGGCGGAAAAACTGATCGTGCTCACCAACACCGCGGGCGTGCTCGACAAGAACGGCAATTTGCTGACGGGACTCACTGCGCGCAAAGTTGACGAGCTGTTTGCTGACGGCACCATTCACGGCGGCATGCTGCCCAAGATCGGCTCGGCGCTCGACGCCGTGAAAAACGGCGTCAACACCTGCCACATCATCGACGGTCGCGTCGAACACGCGCTGCTGCTGGAAATCCTCACCGATGAAGGCGTGGGCACGCTGATCAAGCGCCGCTGACCCGTTGCCAGCGTCATGACCCGCAATGTGGCGTGGATATTCGATCTCGACAATACGCTGCACAATGCGACGCCGCACATCTTTCCGCACATCAATCGCGCAATGACGGCCTACCTGCAGCAGCATCTGCAAATCGACGAAGCGGCGGCCGGCGAATTGCGGCGTGATTACTGGCAGCGTTACGGCGCGACACTGCTCGGCCTGATTCGCCACCACAACACCGATCCCGCGCATTTCCTGTGGCAGACCCACCAATTCCCCGACCTCGGGCGCATGGTGGTGCAGGAGCCGTTGCTGCGCCACGCGCTGCGCCGCCTGCCAGGCCGCAAGTTCGTGTTTTCCAACGCGCCGGTGCATTATGCACGGGCGGTGTTGCGCATCCTCGGCATCAGCGACCTGTTTGAAGCGGTATTTTCAATCGAGCGTGTGCGCTTTCGTCCCAAGCCCGATGCCTACGGTTTCCTGCGCTTGTGCCGCGCACATCACCTGCGGCCGCAGCGCTGTATCATGGTCGAGGATTCGCTGGAAAACCTGCGTACCGCAAAAAGACTGGGCATGAAGACGGTCTGGGTGGCGCGGGCGGAACGGGCGCCGGCCTATGTCGACGTGCGCGTCGCCGGCATTGCCGGGATTTCCAATCACGCAGCAACACTGTACTGAGCAAGCAGAGGAAACGCATGGCACGCAGCGGCGAACGCAAGACCCAGATTCTGCAGACACTGGCACAAATGCTGGAAGGGCCGTCCGCGGAACGCATCACCACCGCGGCGCTGGCCGCGCGCATCGAAGTGTCCGAGGCCGCGCTCTACCGCCACTTCAAGGGCAAGGCCGACATGTTTGCCGGCCTCATCGATTTTGTCGAGCAGACGCTGTTCTCGCTGATCAACAAGATCACCAGCGAGGAGCAGAGCGGATTGCGCCAGACCGAGGCCATCATTGCCATGCTGCTCGGGTTTGCGCAGAAGAACCGCGGCATGACTCGGGTGCTGATCGGTGATGCGCTGGTCACCGAGGACGAGGCACTGCAGGCGCGCATCAACCAGATCCACGACCGCATCGAGGCCGCGCTGAAGCAGGCGCTGCGCTTCGCGGTGACGCAGAAAGAGATTGCCGGCGATGTTGACCTCCCGGCGCAGGCCAACGCGCTGATGAGTTTTGTCGCCGGGCGCTGGCATCAGTATGCAAAAAGCGGATTCCGCCGCGACCCGGCTGAGTTCTGGCAGCGGCAGTGGAAGCAGTTGATGGAAGGCGTACTTGCTTAAAGTTCAACGGGAAACGGGGAGAAATCCATGGCAGACATGACGACGCAACAGATGGCACAACTGATGTTGGGTGTGGCGCGGGCGCAGCTCGCGATGCTCGATGCCATAGAAAACACCAAGGCGGGTTTCAAGGCGACCCACGTGCGTTCCATTCTCGAGAGCGCATCGCGCATCCGTTCCAACACGCCGGAAACACTCGCCGATTTTCCGGCACGACTGCTGCTGCAGATGCTGGGCCGCAATCAGCCGGCGCTGGAGCGTGTCACGCATGATCTCGAATTGCTGGTCAGTGGCGCCGCCGCAACTGCAGCGTCGCCCGGTCCCGAAACCGGTGCTGCCACGGGGGCGGACTCGCTGGACATGACCCGGAACTGACGGTGACGCAGTATCCCCCGCTCAGCGCGAGGCGCAGACCTCGCAGGCGGGGTCTTTTTTCAGGTTGATGGTGCGCACATCCATGCCCAGTGCGTCGAGCAGCAGCAGGCGCCCGGTCAGCGGTTCACCGGCACCGCTGAGGATTTTCAGCGCTTCAGCCGCCTGCATGGCACCGATGATGCCGACCAGCGGCGCGAACACACCCATCACTGCGCAGCGCATTTCTTCATTTTCACCTGCTTCCGGAAACAGGCAGGCATAACATGGTGAATCCGCGCGGCGCAGGTCGAACACCGCGAGCTGCCCGTCAAAACGGATGCCGGCACCCGACACCAGCGGTTTGCGTGTTGCTACGCAGGCGCGGTTGACGGCGTGGCGGGTCGCGAAATTGTCGCTGCCGTCGAGCACCACGTCGGCAGCGGCCACCAGTGACTGTAGTTTTTCACCGGCAACACGCTCGGCCACGGTGTTGATGCGGATCGCGGGATTGAGTCCGTGCAGCGTGTCGCGCGCTGAATCGACTTTTTTTGTGCCGACCGCCGCTTCGCGATGCACGATCTGGCGCTGCAGGTTGGTGAGGTCCACGCTGTCGCCGTCGCAGATGGTCAGTGTGCCGACACCGGCCGAGGCCAGGTACAAGGCGGCCGGCGAGCCGAGGCCGCCGGCGCCGATCAGCAGCGCGTGCGCATCGAGCAGGCGCTGCTGACCCTCGATGCCGATTTCCGGCAGCAGGATGTGCCGGCTGTAGCGCAGCAGTTGATGGTCGTCCATGGCGTGACTCTAATTCCAGCGACTGCTGCAAACAACAACGCCCGGTTTAACCGGGCGTTGTTGAAAGCGGCGTGGATCAGTTCGTTTTGGTTCCGGCCCGGCTTTTCAGGAAAGCAATCGCCTGGTTCAGTTCGTAATCGTTGGGTGAAACGATTTCACCGGGTTCCGGACGCAGCGTTTTTTCATCGACATCTTTCGGCCGCGGCGCCGGCGTGAACTTGTATTTCTGCGCAGACTTGGTGGCGGCTGCGGCTTTTTCCTCCGGCGTTTCTGCCGTGGCGATTTCGCCCAGGTGTTTGGTCAGGTCGGCCTCGCGCAGTTTCAGCGCCGCGCGGTCGTTGGCGAACTCGTCGAGCGGGATGTCCGGCGTGATGCCTTTGGCCTGGATGGAGCGCCCTTTTGGCGTGTAATAACGCGCGGTGGTCAGCTTGATCGCCGTGTTGTTGCCCAGCGGCAGTATGGTCTGCACCGAGCCTTTGCCGAAGGTCTGCTGGCCCATGATCACCGCACGGTCATGGTCCTGCAGTGCGCCGGCGACGATTTCCGAGGCTGAGGCCGAACCGCCGTTGACCAACACCACCATCGGCACCGTCTTGGCTTCCGCCGGCAGCCGCTTCAGGAAATCTTCCTTGTTGCGCCCGCGCAGGTAATGTTCCGGAGTGGCGTTGAGTTTCATTTTGGCGTCTTCGGTGCGGCCGTCGGTGTAGACCACCAGCGCGTCCTTGGGCAGGAACGCCGCGGATACCGCCACCGCGCCGTTCAGCAAACCGCCCGGATCGTTGCGCAGATCCAGCACCAGCCCCTTCATGGCGCCCTTGTTTTCCTTGAACATGCGCTCGACGGACTGCGCCAGCGTGTCGCCGGTGTGTTCCTGGAACTGGCTGACGCGCACATAGGCGTATCCCGGTTCCAGCAGCTTGGACTTGACGCTCTGGATCTTGATCACGGCGCGGGTCAGCGTCAGCACGATGGGTTTGATTTCGCCCTTGCGCACGATGGTGAGCACGATCGGGGTGTTCGGCTTGCCGCGCATGCGCTTGACCGCGTCGTTGAGCGTCATGCCTTTGACCGAAGTCTCATCGAGTTTGACAATCAGGTCGCCGGCCTTGACGCCGGCGCGCGAGGCGGGTGAATCGTCGATCGGCGACACCACGCGCACAAAACCGTCTTCCATGCCGACTTCGATGCCGAGACCGCCGAATTGACCCTGGGTGCCGACCTGCATTTCCTTGAAGGCCTCCTGGTCGAGGTAGGCTGAATGCGGATCGAGGCCCGTCAGCATGCCGTTGATGGCTTCGGTGATCAGTTTTCTGTCGGCGACCGGTTCGACGTAATCGCTTTTGACGCGGCCGAACACCTCGGTAAAGGCGCGCAATTCCTCGATCGGCAGCGGTAGCGCCGCAGCGGATTCGCGCTGGGCGATGGCCGAATAATTGAGGCTGATCGCAACGCCGATCAGCACACCGCCGATGACCAGGCCTATCTGACTGAATTTGCTGCGCATCTGATGCTCCTGCCGCAATAGGCGGCTAATGAGGGTAACAGCGGGGGGTAACAACGGTTAACAACTGACGTTTAAATCCAGCGGGCAACAACCAACGGGCAACGACGGTAGCGGCTTAGCGTAACTTGACCCATGGCAGGGGGTCGAAAGGCCTGCTTTGGTGACGCATTTCAAAGTATAAACCCGATTCCGGATTGCCGCCGCTGTTGCCCACGGTGGCCACGGTTTCGCCGCCGCGGATGATGTCGCCCACCTGTTTCAGCAGTGCTTCCGTATTCGCGTACAGAGTCATGTAACTGTCGCCATGGTCAACAATCATCAGGTTGCCGAAGCCGCGCAGCCAGTCGGCATAGACCACCCGGCCGTCGGCCACCGCCCGCACGTCTTCCCCGGATTTTGCCGCGATAAACAGCCCTTTCCAGGTCACACCACCGTCCATACGTGGACTGCCAAACCGGCTGCCAAGTTCCCCGCGCACCGGTAATGCGAGCTTGCCGCGGAGTGCGGCGAATGGACTATCGTCATTTCGGCTGGACGGCACAGCTTCGGTACGCGGCCGCGGCGGTGGCCGGCTGCCGGCCGCCGGCTTGCGCACCACCAGTTTTGCCAGCTGGTCGACCAGCCGGGTCAGCCGGTTTTCGTTGGCCTGCATGGCGCGCATTTCGCGCTGCTGGGTGCGGATATCGCGTGACACCCGCGACAACACCCCGGCACGGGCGCGTTTTTCCTGTTCCAGGCGTTTTCTCTGCGCGGTTTGTTCGGCGGCAATGCGCGCAATGGCTGCGGCCTCTTCGGCGATCCCGGTTTTGAGGCGGTCGATTTCGCGCAGGTTGCTGCGCAGACCCTCAACCAGCTGCGCACGGGCGCGGGCGATGTGCGCCAGGTAGTGCAACTGACGTGCCATTTCATTGGGATCCTCGCGGTTGAGGGCCAGACGCAGGGCGTCGGACTGGCCCTGCAGGTATTGCTGGCGCAGCATGCGGCCAAGCATGTCCTGCTGGGCGCCCAGCGCAAGGCCGGTGTCCTGCGATGATTTGTGCAGCACGCCCAGCTTGGCGCTGGATTCGCGGGACTGGCGGTTGAGCAGGCGCAATTCGCGATTGGCTTCCGAGATCGCCTGTTCGGATTCGCGCAGTGCATCGGAAGCCTCGGTCTTGACCTCTTCCGCGGCAGCCAGTTTTTTCTGCAGGGCAGAAATGCGTTCACGCAGTTCGCGCCGCTGGTCGCTGACCTCTTCCTGGGTCTGCCTCGGGGTCGCGCCGCCGGCCGCGACTGGTGCAAGGGCCGGTAATACCAGCAACGCCAGCAGCAGGCGCGCGGCGCCGGTCACGCAAACTCGAGCAGCGAACGCCCGGTCATTGCCGCAGGTTTAGGCAAGCCCATCATGGCGAGCAGTGTGGGTGCGACATCCTGCAGCGCGCCGCCGTCGGCGATCTGCGCCTTGCGACCGACGTAGAGCAGCGGCACCAGGTTGAGGGTGTGGGCGGTATGCGGCTGCTGTGATTCTTCATCGCGCATGGTTTCGGCGTTGCCGTGGTCCGCGGTGATCAACACTTCACCACTGATGTCGCGCATCGCCTCGACGATGCGGCCGATACATTCGTCGAGCACTTCGATGGCGCGGGTGGCGGCGGCGAGGTTGCCGGTATGCCCGACCATGTCGCCGTTGGCGTAATTGCAGACGATGGCGTCGTACTTGCGTGCCTGTATCGCAGCGACCAGCTTGTCGGTGACTTCGCGCGCGCTCATCTCCGGTTGCAGGTCATAGGTGGCGACCTTGGGCGAGGGCACCATCAGGCGGTCTTCACCGGCGTACGGTGTTTCCACGCCGCCGTTGAAGAAGTAGGTCACGTGCGCGTATTTTTCCGTCTCCGCAATGCGCAACTGGCGCAATCCCTGCTGCGCCAGGTATTCGCCAAAGCCCTCGCGGATCTGTTGCGGGGCGAAGGCCGCTGGTATGTTCGCGAAATCTTCGCCGTAGCGGGTCAGTGTGCAGTAGTAACCCAGTTGCGGTACGCGTTTGCGCGCGAAGCCGCTGAACCCGGTGTCGGTCAGTGCGGAGGTCAGTTGCCGCGCGCGATCAGAGCGGAAATTCATGAACACCACCGCGTCACCGTCGTTCATGCGCAGTGCCTGCGCTCCCGCGGGGATGATCGCGGTCGCTTTGACGAATTCGTCGGTTTCGCCGCGGGCGTAGGCGGCTTTCAAACCCGACAACGCATCGGGTGCTGCGTATGGCGCGGCGCCGTCGGTGATCAGGTCGTAGGCGGGCTGCAGGCGTTCCCAGCGCTGGTCGCGATCCATCGCGAAGTAACGGCCGCAGATCGACGCGATCCGCGCATTGCCCAGCGCCCGGCATTTCTCCTGCAGCGCGACCAGCGAGGCTTCGGCGCTTTGTGGCGGCGTGTCGCGGCCGTCGAGGAAGGCATGCACGTAAATCTGTTTCGCGCCGTTTTTGGCGGCGAGGTCAAGCAGTGCGTGGATCTGCGATTCATGACTGTGGACACCGCCCGGCGACAGCAGGCCGAGCACATGCAATGTGCCGTCACGGGCTTTGTCGATTGCGGTATTGAGTACTGCATTTCCGGCGAATTCCCCGGTTTCGATGGCATGTTCGATCTTGGTGTAATCCTGGTACACCACGCGGCCGGCGCCGATGTTCATGTGGCCGACTTCGGAGTTGCCCATCTGCAGCGCCGGCAGGCCGACCCATTTTTCGGAGGCATCGATGATGGTGTGCGGCGCGGTTTTCCAGAGGAAATTCCAGTGCGGCTTGCGCGCCTGGCAGATGGCGTTGTCGGCGCAGGCTTCGCGGTGGCCGAAGCCATCGAGGATGACCAGCAATACTGGCGTTATCTTCATGATTTTAATGACATTTTTATAAAATGTGATGCAGTATAATTCTAAATCATTTTCACCAGCTTGGGCGGCGCAGCGAAAGTCATGACCAAACCGGTTGTAATACACGAATCGCTGCCGGTGGTTACCGGCGCGCACTTCTGCCGCTTTTCCCGCCGGTACGGTTCTTGAGTCCGGCTCTGCCGCGTGGCCCGCTGACTTATGCGAGTCTGACCTGCGTCGCGCTGCTTTGCGTGGCGCCGTTCCTGCAGCCTTTCCATCATTTTCCGCTGACCGCGTTTTACTCGGAGTGGCTGGCGTTTGCGCTCGGGCTGGGCGTGATGGCGGTATTGTTCGACCGCCGGACCTGGATGATTCCCGAACTGCCGTGGATCGTGTTGTGGCCGTTGGCGCTGGCGACCCTGCTGATGGCGCACGGCGTGTTCGGCTGGTCGCCGTACTTCGGCCAGGCACTGACCGCGGGGCTGTACCTGATCTGGGCTGCCGGGCTGATCGTTGCCGCGCGCGCGCTGGTGCGCGCCTGCGGTTTCGGGGCCTTGTCCACGATCATTGCTGCCAGTCTCGCCGCAGGTGCAGTCCTCAGTGCGCTGGTCGGCATCCTCCAGCATTTCAATGTGGTGACGCCGCTCAATGCCTATATTGCGCGTCCGGTCGGCGCTGCCATTTTCGGCAACCTGGCGCAGTCCAACCACTATGCCAGCCATGCCGCGCTGGGCCTGTTCAGTCTGGCCTATCTGTGTGGCAGCGGTCGCATGGTGTGGGCGATGGCCGGTGCGCTGCCATTGCTGTTTGTTCTCGGCCTCTCCGGCTCGCGCAGTGTGTGGCTGTACCTGTTTGCGGCGTTCGCACTGGCGGCCTGGCTGCGGGTCGCGTCGCCGCAGGATCGCGCGGGTCAACGCCTGTTCATGGCCAGCGGCGGTTTCATCATCGTGTACTACGCAATGCAGGCGTTGGTCGATGCCGGATGGTTCCGTCCCGCCGATCGCGAGGTGGTGACTGCCGTCGAGCGGCTGTTCTCCGGGGCAGAAAGCGTCACTGATCGCATCAACCTGTGGCGCGCGGCGTGGACGATGTGGCTGGAACACCCGCTGGGCGGTGCCGGCTGGGGCGCTTTTTCGGCGCGTTATTTTGACCACATGACCGGCCCCGGCGCGCCGGGCGCGTTCAGCCTGTTTCACAACGCCCACAATGTCGTGCTGCATTTTCTCGCCGAGACCGGCCTGACCGGCACATTGATTCTGCTGCTGCCCTTGCTGGTGTGGTTGCGCCGGGCCGGCCGGAGTGCGCGCGATGCCGGGCAATGGTGGCTGTTCGCCCTGATCGCAGTGCTGGCACTGCACAGCCTGCTCGAATATCCGCTGTGGTATGCGTATTTCCTGGGTGTTGCTGCGCTGTTGCTGGGCATTGCGCCGGGCGCGGTGTTTGTGCCGCGACTGGCGCGCATGGGACGGCTGTTCGCGCTGGCGATAGCGGCGATCGGCGCCTTCAACCTGACGACCTTATGGGGTGATTATCGTGAATTCGAGCGGGTATTTTTCACATCGCCGGCGCAGCTCCGGGACCAGGATTTTTCCGCAACCATGAGCCGCCTGCACCGCAATCCGGTATTGACACCCTACATCGAGCTGGCCAGCGCTCTGCCCCTTGCCGTCGAAGCCGCTGATCTTCCGCAGCGAATTTTTCTGAACGGGCGGGCTCTGGGTTTTGCGCCGCTGGCGACACTGGTGTACCGGCAGGTGCTGTTGCTGGCGCTTGCTGACCGGTTGCCGGATGCGCAGGCGCTGCTGATCCGTGCGCGCCGCGCCTATCCTGTCGCCCCTCCTGAATTCGCGCGCGACCTGGCGCGCCTTGCCCTTGAGCAGCCGGCGCGTTTCCGTCCTCTGATAGAATCGCCGTCCACGTCCCGGGTCGTCAAATAATGCCTTCCATAGAAGCCTTTATCGTTTTTCTGCAGAAAAATCCGTTCAACATGATGTTGTTCGGCGGCGCGGTCGCCACCGGCGCGATGCTGCTGTGGCCGCTGGTGATGCGCCCGTTCCGTGCCGGCCGTGAGGTGGGCGTGGTCGAGGCAGTGCAACTGATCAACCGCAAGGACGCCATGGTGATTGACGTGCGCGATACCGGAGAATACGAGGCCGGGCATATTACCGGTGCCCGGCATGTGCCCGAAAAACAATTGACCGAACGCCTCAAGGAGCTTGAAAAATTCAAGGACCGCCCGCTGATCGTGGTTTGCCGCAGCGGGGCGCGCTCCAGCGTTGCGGTGCAGGTGCTGCGCCGCAGTGGTTTCAATGATTCGGTGAATTTGCGCGGTGGCATCGGCGCCTGGGATCAGGCCGGCATGCCGCTCGAAAAGCGATAATCCGGAGCGCAAGCACCATGGCCAGAGTACGCATGTATACCACCGCCGTCTGCCCGTTCTGCCAGATGGCCGAGCGCCTGCTGCAGGGCAAGGGTGCCGAGATTGATAAAGTCCGTGTCGACCTTGATCCGGCCGAGCGCGCGACGATGATGGAAATAACCGGGCGCCGCACGGTGCCGCAGATTTACATCGGCGATACCCATGTCGGTGGCTACGACGACCTCGCTGCGCTTGACCGCGCCGGCAAGCTTGATCCGCTGCTCGCAGCATGATTTTTTCGTTAACCCCAGCCCCGAGGAATTCCGGCAATGAGTGAGCAGCAACCGCATTTCGGCATCGAGAAGATTTACCTGAAGGATCTGTCGCTGGAAATCCCCAATGCGCCGCAGGTTTTTCTCGAACGTGACAACCCGCAGATTGAAATCAATGTCCACAACGGCGCCAGCCCCCTGGATCAGCCGGGTCTCTACGAAGCCGTGCTGACGGTGACGGTGACCGCCAGGATCAAGGACAAGACGGCGTTTCTGGTGGAGGTTGCGCAGGCCGGAATTTTCCAGATCGTCAACCTGCCGCCCCAGGAACTCGACGCCGTGCTCGGCGTATTGTGCCCGGGCACGCTGCTGCCTTATGCGCGCGATGCGGTGGCCAGTCTGGTTATGCGTGCCGGATTTCCGCCGGTGATGCTGCAGCACATGAATTTCGATGCGGCGTACCAGGAACGCCTGCGCCAGTTGCAGCAGGAACAGGCGGCCAAGGCCGGCGCACCGGCCTGACCGTGATGGCCATCACGCGCACCCTGGTGACCATGGCGGTTCTGGTTTTCGGCCAGGCTGCGGTGGCGGGCGCCGCGGATTTCCGCTCTGTCGCCGAGGCCGCGGTGGTGCTCTACGACGCCCCGTCGGCGAAAGCGCGCAAGCTCTACATCGTCAACCGCGGCTATCCGCTTGAAGTCGTGGTGCAGGTTGAGGGCTGGGTCAAGGTCCGCGATGCCGCAGGCACCCTGTCCTGGGCTGAAACAAAAACGCTGGACAAGACGCGCAACGTATTGCTCAGGACGGCGGCAACCGTGCGCCAGAAGCCCGCCGATGACGCCCCCGTAGCGTTCGAAGCCCAGCGCGATCTGCTGCTGGAGATGCTGGAGGCTGCGAGTGCGGGGTGGGTTCATGTCAGACACCGCGACGGTACTGCCGGTTACCTGCGCGCGGCCGATGTCTGGGGCGAATGACCGGCATGCCGGCCGTCGCCGCAGTGCTTGTCGACCGCGCGGCTGAATCATGAAAATCAGCGTACTGGGTGCCGGCGCCTGGGGTACCGCCCTCGCCATCAATCTCGCAGCCCGACATGCGGTCACCTTGTGGGCACGCAATCCGGCGCAGGTCACGGTGATGCAGGATCGTCGCAGCAATGAACGATATCTGCCCGGTTGTGCATTTCCCGATACGCTGCAACTGGACGCGGATTTGAGTCGGGCGATCACCGGTCGCCATTATCTGGTGCTTGCGGTGACGGTCGCGGGTTTGCGCGCGACGCTGCGCGCGGTGCGGGAACTGCGCTGCACGACGCCGGTGATCTGGTTGTGCAAGGGTTTCGAGCGCCCGGATGCGCGCTTGCCGCACGAGGTTTTTGCCGAGGAGATGGGCGCTGCTGCCGGGGCCGTTCTTTCCGGCCCCAGTTTTGCGCAGGAGGTAGCCTGCGGCCTGCCTGCAGCGCTGACACTGGCATCGGCCGACGGCGCACTGGCGATTGCCGCAGCACAGGCTCTGCACGGTCCGGTGCTGCGGGTGTATTCGCATGATGACGTGATCGGCGTCGAAGTCGGCGGCGCGGTCAAAAATGTAATCGCGATTGCAGCCGGTGTCTGCGACGGGCTGGGCCTCGGCCTCAACGCGCGTGCGGCGCTGATGACCCGCGGGCTCGCGGAAATGACGCGTTTCGGTGTGGCGCTGGGCGGACGCGCCGAAACCTTCATGGGACTGGCCGGCGTCGGCGATCTGCTGCTGACCTGCACCGGGGACCTGTCGCGCAACCGCCGGGTCGGCCTCGCGCTGGCGCGGGGCGAGGATGCAGCCGCTGCGCAGGCGGATCTGGGCCATGTCGCCGAAGGCGTGTACACCGCCGGCGAAGTGCGCCGCCGGGCCCGCGAGCGCGGCACCGACATGCCGATTACCGATGCGGTGTGCCGCTTGCTGGAGCAACCCGTGCGGGCCGCCGAGGTGGTTCGCGAACTGCTCGCACGCGATCCCAAGCCGGAGCATGCGGCATCAACACCCGCCCGCCAGTGAACTTTTCACACGCCGCGGTCAAACCCGCACTGGCGCCAGGCTTCATACACCACAATCGCGACGGCGTTGGACAGATTCAGGCTGCGATTGCCCGCCAGCATCGGCAGACGCAGGCGCTGCATTTCAGGCAGGGCATCCAGCACCGGCGCCGGCAGGCCGCGGGTTTCCGGGCCGAACAACAACACATCGCCTGCGGCGTAATGCATGGTGTCGTAGCGCAGCTTGCCGCGGGTGGTGATGGCCAGCATGCGCCGCCCGGAGAAATGGGCGAGGCCGGCCGGCCAGTCGTCATGCAGGGTCATCGCCGCGCGTGCCCCGTAATCCAGACCCGCGCGCGCCAGTGTGCGGTCGTTCAGCGTGAAGCCCAGCGGCCGCACCAGATGCAGCCGCGCGCCGGTATTGGCTGCCAGCCGCATCACGTTGCCGGTGTTGGGGGCGATCTCCGGTTCGTAGAGAATGATGTCGAACATCAGACAGCAGCGGAAAGGGTTTGTCGGGTTGTCATCAGGCGCTTAACCGGATATCCTTAAATATCAATAACATGCGCAACGTGCGCGGCAACAGGCCGTGACCTGAAGATGGTGGCATGGCGTTTGCGTGATTATTCCCATTTTGAGCGAAAACTGAATGGCCCGTCCTGAAAAAATCCGCCTCGGCGATATTCTCGTCCAGCAAAAACTGCTGACCGAGGAGCAATTGAAACAAGCCCTCGAAGAACAGAAAAAAACCGGGCGCCGGTTGGGCCATGTGCTGATCGAGAAAAAGTTCATCTCCGAGGAGCAGATTTCCAAGGCACTGGCGCGGCAACTGGGCGCAGCTTATGTCGACCTCAAACATTACAACATCAAGCGCGAAGTCATCGCCAAGCTGCCAGAAACCCAGGCACGCCGTTTCCGCGCCATGGTGCTCGAAGACAAGGGGCAGGCCTATACCGTGGCAATGGCCGACCCGACGGATCTCACGGCTTATGACGAGATTACGCGCCTGCTGAAGAAGGAAATCGACCTCGCCGTTGTCACCGAAACCGAGTTGCTGCGCGCGATTGACCGCAGCTATCGGCGTACTGAGCAGATTACCGGCCTCGCCCAGGAACTCGGGGCTGACATCGGCGATTCAGGCGCGATTGATTTCGCCGCGCTGGCTACCACACCGGGCGCGGAAGAGGCGCCGGTCGTCAAGTTGCTGCAGACGGTGTTTGAGGATGCCACCCAGGCACGCGCTTCGGATATTCACATCGAACCCCAGGAGAAGCGGCTGCAGATCCGTTTTCGCATCGACGGCGTGCTGCATTTGCAGACCGAGACGGATCCCAAGATTGCTTCGGCGGTGGCGCTGCGTCTGAAACTGATGTCCGGACTCGACATTGCCGAAAAACGCATGCCGCAGGACGGACGTTTCGCAATCAAGGTCCGCAATACCGCTGTCGATGTGCGGATTTCGACAATGCCCACCCAGTACGGCGAGTCGGTGGTGATGCGGCTGCTGAACCAGAGCAGCGGTATCCTCGGGCTCGACAACATCGGCATCCCCTCCGACATGCTGGTCAAGATACGCGAAGTGATTCACCGCCCCAGCGGCATGGTGCTGGTTACCGGGCCGACCGGCAGCGGCAAGACCACGACATTGTACGCGGCGCTCAACGAACTGAATACCGCGGAGCGCAAGATCATTACCGTTGAAGACCCGGTGGAATACCGGCTGCCCGGCATCAACCAGGTGCAGATCAATGAAAAAATCGAACTGACTTTTGATCGCGTGCTGCGCTCGGCGCTGCGCCAGGATCCGGACGTGGTGCTGGTCGGCGAGATGCGGGACGAAAAGACGGTCGAGACCGGCCTGCGCGCATCGATGACCGGCCACATGGTGTTCTCCACACTGCACACCAACGACGCCGCCAGCACCCCGGTGCGGCTGCTCGACATGGGCGCGCCGCGCTACATGGTCGCCTTGTCGCTGCAACTGGTGATTGCCCAGCGTCTGGTCCGGGTGACCTGCGAGAGCTGCATCAAGGACTACCAACCGCTGCCGTCGGAGCACGAGTGGCTGCGCAGCGAACTCGGCGATCAGGTGGATCAGCACAAATACAAGCGAGGCAGCGGCTGTTCGTACTGCAACGGCACCGGCTATGTCGGCCGCACGGGTATCTACGAAATGCTGGAAATGACCAAGCCGGTGGTGGAGGCGGCGAACCAGGAAAACATACAGCAGTTCATGCAGATTGCGCGCAAACAACTGGCCGGGCGAACCCTGCGTCATCATGCTGCGCAACTGGCCGCCGCCGGCAAAACCTCGCCGGACGAAGCGATGCGCGTCAGCAGCCAGCTCGCGGACTGACGCGATGCCCTTTTTTGCCTACAAGGGGCGCAACGGACGCGGCGAGGCCGTGCAGGGCGTACTTGAGGGCGCTGACAGCGGTGCGGTGGCCGGCCAGTTATTCGGGCTTGGCGTGGTACCGCTCGAAATCAAGCCATCAGCGCCGCCGCGCGATGAAGGCACCAGCCTGAATCTGAGTTTCGGCAAGAAAAAAGTCACCCATACCGAAGTCCTGCTGTTCAGCCGGCAGATGTACACGCTGCTCAAGGCCGGAGTGCCGATCATGGGCGCGCTGAAAGGTCTTGAAGAATCAACGGATAATCCACGCTTTGCCGAGGTCGTGCGCGATCTGCGCGAGAGCCTTGATGCCGGACGTGAACTGTCCGTGTCACTGGCACGGCATCCGGAGGTGTTTGGCCAGTTTTACACGGCGATGGTGAATGTGGGCGAGGGAACCGGCCGGCTGGAAGAGGTTTTCCTGCGCCTGTTCCATCATCTCGAGTTCGAGAAATTCATGCGTGAGCAGGTCAAGGCGGCGATTCGTTATCCGACATTTGTGATCGCGACCATGGGTGTTGCCATTGTCATCATCAATATCTTTGTCATACCGGCTTTTGCCAAGGTTTACCAAGGCTTCAAGACAGAGCTGCCGACAATGACCAAGGTGCTGATTGCGTTTTCCAATTTCATGGTGGCGTACTGGCCGTTCCTGCTGGCGGGGCTGGTCGCCGCGATATTCGGTTTCCGGGCGTGGAGCAATACCCCGGCGGGGCGCATGCAATGGGATCGCATGAAACTGCGCTTCCCGATTGCCGGTCAGATCATCCTCAAGGCCACGCTGGCGCGGTTTGCGCGCAGTTTTTCGATGGCATTCCGCAGCGGCGTGCCGGTGACCAGCGGGCTGAGCATGGTCGCCAACACTGTGGACAATGTTTACATCGGTGATCGCGTCACCCGCATGCGCGAAGGTGTCGAGCGCGGCGAGTCGGTGCTGCGCACCGCGCGTGAAGCCGGGGTATTCACCCCGGTGGTGCTGCAGATGATTGCTGTTGGCGAGGAGTCGGGCGCGCTGGATGACCTGACCAGTGAAATTGCCGATATGTACCAGCGCGAAGTCGAATATGACCTGAAAAACCTCAGTTCACAGATCGAGCCCATCCTGATCATCATGCTGGGTGCGCTGGTGCTGATCCTTGCGCTGGGCGTATTCCTGCCGATCTGGGATCTGGGGTCGGCGGCGCTGAAAAAGTAATTGCATGGGCAGACCGGCCACGGGGTTTTCGCTACTCGAATTTGCGGTCGTGGCGGTGGCGCTTGCGGTATTGATGGCTGTATTGCTGGGCCGGCTGGCATTTTACCAGGAGGCGGCGGAGCATGCCCGCTTCGAGGCGACGCTGCGGATTTACAAGACGGCGGTACAGATCCGTCTGGCGGAATTGATGCTGGAGCGTCGCGAAGGCGAGGCAAAAACTCTGGAAGTCGAGAATCCGTCACGCTGGCTGTCGGAAAAGCCGACAGATTACCGTGGCGAGTATCCGCAGCGGCCGGAAGCGGGGGCCTGGTATTTTGACCAGACCGAACGGGAACTGGTGTATGTTGCCAATTCAGGGCGGGGGCTTGTGGTGAACAACCGTAACGCTATGAAACAACTGCGGTTTCGCGTCAAAATCATTTACCAGCCCATCACCGTCAACGGCAAGCAGATTCAGGGCATCGGGGGTGTTTCGCTGCTGCCAACGGCAACTTATCGCTGGTTATGAGGGCTGCCGGGTTAACTTGGTATTACTTTTGCTGTATTATCAAGAGAAATCAAGAGAATCAAAGAGATGCATACTGTATTCCGTGAGAAAAATCACATGAACCACATGAACAAACGTTTTCAAGCCGGCTTCACGCTGATCGAACTGATCGTGGTGATCATCATTCTGGCGATCCTGGCGGCGACGGCGCTGCCGCGATTCGCCAACCTGCAGGTGCAGGCACGGATTGCCAAACTGAACGGAGCCGCGGGCGCGATGAAGGGTGCTGCAGCACTGTCGCATGCGGCCTGTCTGGCGACCACCCCGCAATGCACCGCGACGCAGTTGATGGAAGGCGTCAATGTAACCATGATCCACGCCTATCCGACCGCCAATGCCGCAGGAATTGTGACTGCGGCGGGCATCAATGCCGGCCCGGCGTCGGACGATGGTTTCAATACCCAACTGGGCGGTGCGGCGGCGGGCGATGTGCTGCGCATGATGGTCATGGGGAATGACCCGGTGAATTGCAGTTTTACCTACACCGCACCGGTCGCGGCCAACCAGTCGCCGACCTTCGGAATATTGACGACCAGCGGATGTTGATCTGGCATGAAGGTTGCTTCTGACCGGACGTGAGTGCAGAAACTTAATATCTGATTCTGGGACAAGGAAAAGAAATGAAGCGGCAAAGCGGTTTTACCCTGGTGGAATTGATCGTGGTCATCGTGATCCTCGGTATTCTTGCGGCAACCGCGATTCCGCGCTTCATTAACGTGCAGGCGGACGCGAGAGCTGCTGCAGTACAAGGTTTTGCCGGCGGTTTGCGTTCGGCTGTGGCATTGGTGCAGGCGCGGTGGCAGGTTTCGGGTGGCAGCGGCGTTGCCAGCGTGACCATGGCGGATGGCACTGCAGTTGCGGTGGGTGCAACCACCGGCTTCCCGACGGGTGCACTGGGTGGTATCGGTAATGCTCTTGGTTGTGCGTCTGCAACGGATTGCCAGGGCGCCACGACAGTTATGGCTGCTACGACGACCTTGACGCCATCCGGTGGCAGCGCGACTTGTCAAGCGCGATACGTAGCCGCAACCGGTTTAGTGACTGCCGTTGGCACTGCGGCGTCTGGTTGCTAATAAGCTGATTTGTACGGCAACGCACACTGGGCCGGGCTTTTCTGCGCTACAGTAAGTTGCGCATTTAGCTTGAACTCAGAGCCTCATCTGAATCTATTTTTAAAAGAAGGTAAACATCATGAAACAGCAAAGTGGCTTTACCCTGGTGGAATTGATTGTGGTCATCGTGATTCTCGGCATTCTTGCCGCCACCGCGATCCCGCGCTTCATTAACGTGCAGGCGGACGCGAGGGCTGCTGCAGTGCAAGGTTTTGCCGGCGGTTTGCGTTCGGCGGTGGCACTGGTGCAGGCGCGCTGGCAGGTCTCGGGTGGTAGCGGTGTTGCCCTAGTAACCATGGCGGATGGCACGACAGTTGCGGTCGGTTCACTCACCGGCTTCCCGACGGGTGCACTGGCCGGCATCGGCAATGCTCTTGGTTGCGCGACTGCAACGGATTGCCAGGGTGCCACTACAGTTATGGGTGCCACGACGACCTTGACGCCATCCGGTGGTAGTGCGACTTGTCAAGCGCAATACGTAGCCGCGACCGGTTTAGTGACTGCCGTCGGCACTGCGGCGGCTGGTTGCTAACAAGTTGATTCGCGACGGCAGTTAGCCGTTTACCACGCGGCTTGAAAAAAACAAGGGTGGAGAGCGCAAGCTTTCCGCCCTTTTTTTCAAACAGTGACTGTATCCATGCGCTCAACTGAATACGGATTTACGCTGGTCGAACTCGTGGTCATTATCGTGATCCTCGGGGTCATGGCAGCTATAGGTGTGCCCCGCTTCATGGCGCGCGACGGTTTTGACTCCCGCGGTTTTTATGACAGGGCGACGGCGACCGTGCGTTTTGCGCAGAAGACCGCGGTGGCGTGGCGGCGTCCGGTGTTTGTCTGTGTGACCTCGACGCAGGTGACGGCAGGCACGGCGGCAGGTTGTGCGACGCCTCTGACCAATCCCGTGACCGGTAATCCGGCGCAGGAGACGGCACCTTCGGGCGTGACACTGAATGCCGTGGCGTTCAGCTTTGACGGGCTGGGCCGTCCCAGTGCCGGCGTCATCATCACCTTCACCAGCACGATTGCCGGCGATCCGGCGCGGGCCATCGCCGTTGCCGCAGAGACCGGTCATGTCGTGGCCAATTGAAATGACGGCGCGTGCACCGGCAAGGTTTGCCGCGGTTACCCGCAATCGTGCCCGCGGCATCTCGCTGGTCGAACTGATTGTGTTCATCGTCATCATCAGCGTCGGTCTCGCCGGCATCCTAGGGGTGATGAACCTGACCACCCGCGCCAGTGCCGACCCGCTGATCCAGAAACAGGCACTGGCCATTGCCGAGGCTTATCTCGAAGAAGTGCTGGCGATGCCGTTTACCTATTGCGATCCGGATGATCCCGCTGCCGCTGATGCGCCGAGCGCGTTGGCCTGTGCGACGCCCGAGAGCATCGGTCCCGAAGGCGGCGAAACCCGTGCCGGCACGCCGCCGTTCGACAATGTCAGCGACTACCATGGATTTTCAGGGGCCCCCTCCAATGTGGACGGCACGGCGATTCCTGCTCTGACGGCCTATCAGGTTCTGATCACGGTCACCCAGCAAAACCTGACCAATACAGTGCCAGCGGTGGCCACCCTGCGGGTGACTGTCGCAGTCACCGGACCGGGCAACACCACCGTCGCTCTCGACAGTTATCGCATCCGGTATGCTCCCAATGCACTGCCCTGACATGGCCATCACGCGCGGACGCGGTTTCAGCCTCGTCGAGCTGATCGTGGTGATTGTCATTACCGGCATCATCGGCGCAGCGGTTGCCGTATTCATCCGTCGTCCGGTCGAGGGTTATATCGACGCGGCGCGACGCGCGGAACTCACTGATCAGGCGGACACCGCCCTGCGCCGCATCACCCGCGACCTGCGGGTGGCCTTGCCCAACAGCGTGCGCGTGGACGTTACCGGAAAATTTGTCGAATACATCGAGACCACCGGCGGCGGGCGTTATCGCGCCGAGGTCGACAGCGTCGGCGCCGGCAACACGCTGGATTTTTCGACGGCAGATACCACGTTTGATGTCCTGGGCCCGGTACCGGCGCTGGCTGCCGGTAACCAGATCGTTGTTTACAACCTGTACAACTCGGGCACGACATCGAATGCCTACCACGGTGACAATCGCGCGACGTTTTCGAGTCTTGCCGCGCCGACGATTACGATCGCAGCGGTAATCACGCTGCCGTTTCCGGAGCCCTCGCCAGCCAAACGCTTTCATGTGATCAGTGGCCCGGTGACCTATGGCTGCACCGGCGGCCAACTGGTGCGCTACTGGGGTTATGCCTACAACCCCGCACAGGTGGCGCCGCCGGCGGGTGGCAGCAGCGCAGTGCTGGCGTCGAATGTGGATGTCGCCGAATGCCAGTTTGTCTACACCGCCGGCGCTTTGAGTGAACGCACGGCCACGGTGTCGATCATCCTGCAGATCAACAGCGTGGCGGCCGGTGGCGGCATCGAGCGGGTGCGCATGTTCCAGCAGGCCCAGGTGAGCAACGCGCCATGATGAACCCGCGCCGATCGACGACGAAGACATTCGCATCGCCATCGCGCATGCGCGGCTTCAGCCTTGTTACGGCCATATTCCTGCTGGTCATACTTGCCGCGCTGGGCGCATTCATGGTGGTGTTCACCGGGCTGCAGCAGAAAACGATACAGGCCGATGTGCAGGGCGTGCGCGCCTATTACGCGGCGCGCTCAGCCATCAACTGGGCGATGTATCGCGCACTTGATCCTGACAACACGATTGCGCCGGGTGCTGCGAATTTTGCCGCGTGTCCGACGGGCACCATCAACACCATGGCGGGAACCCTGGTGCCGTTTACCGTCGTGCTGGGCTGCACGGTTACATCAGCCACTGAAGCCAATCGCAACATCCGCGTCTACGAAATCACCGCCACTGCCTGCAACCAGGCGACCTGTCCGGCGCCGGCACCGGCGGCGGGTTATGTCGAGCGGCGCGTCGTGGTTACGGTGGCCAAGTGCAAGGATCCGACCGCAGCGGGGCCGCGCTTCGAGTGTGGATCGTGAAAATAAATAATAAAAACAATTACTTATATAATTTTTTAGCAGTGGCAGTTACGGTGTTGCTGCTGCTGCCGGCAGCGCAGGCGCAAGTCGCCTTTCGCAGTGCGGCGTCGGCGTCGGCGCTGGCACCGCAATTTCGTTCGGCTAATGCCGCGACTCGGACTACCGTGGCCTACCGCTCAGCCAGCAGCGGTTTGCTGGTGGGGGCGGGTGTGCTGAGCGTAGCGCGTCCCGCCGGTATGGCGCTGAACGACGTGCTGATCCTGGCAGTGGCCGTGCGCCCGATTGCGGCGACCATTACGCCGGTCGATGCCGGATGGACATTGATCCGGCGCATGGATAACGGCGCGGCGAATGCCAATTCGCTGGCGATTTACCGCAAGACCATTACCAATCTCGGTGCCGAACCGGCCAATTACACGTTTACCATCGGTGGCGGCGCGACCCATGCCACCGGCGGCATCCGTGCGTTTTCCGGTGTCGACAATACCAACCCGGTGGATGTCGAGAACGGACAAAACACGGCAGTGGCGGCCAATCATGCGACGCCGACGATTACCACCACCGTGGCCAACACCTTTGTCGTGCCGACTTATTCTTACGCTTCCGCCGGAGCGTGGGCACCGGTGACTGCGGGTCAGACCGAGCGCTTCGACATCCGTTCGCCTGCTGCCGCCAACGACGTCGGCCAGACCACATCCGGCACCACGCGCACCCAGGCGGCGCGTGCGCTGGTCGCCGCGCAGACTTCGGCGACCAGCGGTGCCGCCAATGACGTCGGCAATACGCATATCCTCGCGCTGCGGCCATCGCTGCGTATCACCAATCCGGCCGGCGTTGTTGCCAACGACGTGCTGATTGCATCGATCGCGGCGCAGCCTTCGACGGCGACGATCACGCCGCCGGCGGGCTGGACTTTCATCCGGCGTGAAAACAACGCCAATGCCACATCGAACTCCGCCGCCGTGTATCGAAAAACATCGACGGGGACCGAACCGACCTTCCATGAATTCACGGTATCCGGCGCTGATTTCGCCGTCGGCGGCATCCAGGCTTTTTTCAACGTCGATACCGTGACGCCGATTGTGGCAGAGGCCGGTGGCTGTTCACCGCCCGCCGGTTGCGCGACGACCAGCACCACCCACACTGCGCCGGCAGTGACGCCGCCGGTGCCGAACACCATGCTGGTGACGACACATGCGTTTGCGTCATCGCAGAACTGGACTAATCCGGCGGTGCCGATTTTCGAGTCTTTCGACCAGCGCAGCGGCGGCGCTGCTGCTGCCGGGCAGTCGATTACCGGCCGCCGGGAAATCATTCCGGCCAGCGGGGTGAGTACCGGGACGCGCAACGCGGTCGCAGCCGGCAACGCAGACGTCGGCGTCGGCATCACGCTGGCGCTGCAGTCGCCGCGGCCGCGGCTGACCATCAACGTGCCTTCAGGCACGGTCCTCAATGACCAGATGATTGCGGCGATTGCGGTGCAGCCGTCGACGGCGGTCGTGACCGCACCCGCAGGCTGGACGCTGCTGCGCCAGGTCAACAATGGCGCAGCCACTACCAACTCGCTGTACATCTACCGGCGCACGGCAACCGGCGCCGAACCGGCCTCATATACCTGGAACTTCACCACCTGGATCACCGGCGCGGCTGCTGCTGTTGGCGGTTATGCCGCCGGCGGCATCCAGTCGTTTTCAGGGGTTGATACCACGACGCCGGTCAATATCGACAGTAACGGCACCAATACCAACGGCACTGCACATACCACGCTCAGCGTGAACACGACGGTACTTAATACCATGGTGGTCAGCAATCACGCCTACGCCTCATCGGGCACGTTTGTGACGGGTTCGGCGATGACCGAAGGCTACGATGTTGCGGCATTGACGGTGCCGAACGCGGCAGGGCAGTCGATCGCGGGTTATTACGTGGCGCAGGCGGCGATTGGTGCCACCGGCACCAAGATCGGCACCGCTTCCGGCAACGGCGATCGCGGCAATGCGCATATCCTGGCGCTGCGTCCTGCACCGGTGGTGCCCGCCCCCGGTGATTTCAACGCCTTTGAGACCAGCACGATGGCCAATGCGATCGCCGGGAAAATTTTCACCAAGCTGGCGGGGACCAATTTTGCGCTGGACATCGTGGCCATACTGGCCGGGGTGCAGCAAGCAGCGTTTACCAACACGGTGGCGGTGGATCTGGTCACCGGTTCCACCGGCGGGCTCAACTGCCCGGGCACACCGGTTGCGATTGCCGGCACAGCGCAGAACGTCAATTTGACCACCGGCCGCGGCACCACCGGCAATTTCAACCTGGCGGCGACAGCCTATCCCGATGTGCGCGTGCGCATCCGTTTCCCCGTGGGCTCGCCCACCGTGACGAGCTGCTCGACGGATAATTTTGCGGTCCGGCCCACGACTTTGACGGTGACCTCGACCGACGCGACCCAGACCGGTACGACAGGCACGCCGGTCATCAAGACCGGTGCCAACTTCAATCTCACCGCCACCGCGGTCCCGGGTTATAACGGCACGCCCGGCATCAACAATGCGCTGGTGACCGGCACACCGAACGCGGGCACCATCGGCGGCAGTTTCAGCGCCGCGCTGGCCGGTACCGGTGTTGCGACCGGCAACAGTTTTTTCTACAGCGAAGTCGGCAACTTCGGGCTCGGGCTCAATGCCGTATTTGATGCGGGTTTCACCGGTGTTGATTCGGCCTCGGGCGATTGCACCAATGATTTTTCCAACGCACTCGTCGGTGGCCGCTACGGCTGCTCCTTTGGCAGCGCGGCGGTGACGCAGACCACGGGCGTCAGCGGTTTCGGGCGTTTCATTCCGGACAACTTCAGCGTCAGCTACGGCACTCCGATGTTTGCGACCGCGTGCAGCGGCTTCAGTTATGCCGGGCAGACCTTCAGTTACACCATAGCGCCGGTGCTGATGGTGACCGCGCGCAACGGCATCACTAACGGACTGACCAACGCGGTGACAACGAACTATGCCGGCAGCTACATGAAGTTCACCAACGCCAGCCTGGCCCAGGCGCCGTATGCCACACAGGCCGCACGATATACGCGCTTCGACGCACTGGGCGGCGGCAATACGCCGGCGCTGGATGTTTCCGGACTGCCGCTGACGGCGGCGGATCCGCTGATCAGCGCTTTTGCCAATGGCGTGGGCACCTTCACCTTCGATGACGGCACAGGGTTTTTGTTCACCCGCAACGCGACCACGCCCAGTGCGGAGTTTGATGCCGACATTGCGCTGGCGCTGAACATGATTGATACCGACAACGTGACTTTCACCGGCAATCCGGCGGTGTTCGGCGCAGCGGCCGCAGGCAGCGGTATCGGTTTCAGCGACGCTAATCCAGGCACGCTCATCGACAAGCGGATGCGTTACGGACGGCTGCTCCTGGGCGGCGCCAGCGGTTCGCAGTTGCTGCCGCTGCGTATTCCCGTGGAAGCCCAGTACTGGAACGGCAGCGCATTCAATACCAATGTCGCGGACACCTGCACCACGCTGGTGACCGGCAACATCGGGCTGGGCAATTACGCCGGCAGCCTCAATGCCAGCGAGACCACAGTGACCGCCGTCACCAGCCCGCTGCAGGCGGGCCGCGGCACGATCAGTCTGAGCGCGCCGGGCGCCGGCAACAACGGCAGCGTGGATGTCACGGTCAATCTGGGCACCGCTGCCGCCGCTGATGCCTGTCCGGCTTTTGCGCCGGCCGCTGTTGCAGGCAACAGGACTTACCTGCGCGGCAGATGGTGTGGTGCGAGTTTTTCCAGGGATCCGGCGGCGCGCGTGCGCTTCGGTGTACAGCGCGGCAGCGATGAAGCGATTTATACGCGGGAAAACACCAATTGACTGATTGCGCATGCCGACGCCCTTGATTCCGGCGCTGTATTTTTTAGTTTGTTGCAAAGGTGGCTTGACATGAAATTCCCTGAACAATGCTGTGGAAAGAGATGATTCGGTGATGGTTTTTTTGCGAGCGCAAGACGGGTTACGCATGGCCGTGATTCTGCTGGCTGCTGTGATGCTGATGGTGATCCCCCGCGTGGCGGGTGCCGCGCCGACGTTCCAGGCCGCGGGCACCGCAGACAGCGGCACCGGTGCGGCGACCCCGACATGGCCGGCGCATGTTGCCGGAGACGTGGCGTTGTTGTTTGTCGAATCGGCGGGCGGCGAAGCCGCCACCTTATCGTCGAATGTTGCCGGGTTTGTGCAGGTGACAGGCAGTCCGCAGAGTTCAGACACCGGCACCAATGGCACGCGGCTCACCGTGTTCTGGGCGCGGGCGACCTCGGCGGCGATGGCAAATCCCACGGTCGCTGATGCCGGCAATCACGTTTATGCGATTATCCTGACCTACCGCAGCGTGATCAGTACCGGCAATCCGTGGGATGTCACCGTTGGCGGCATCAAGGCGACAGCCAACAACACGGTCACGCTAACCGGCGTGACCACGACGGTGCCGGATACGCTGATTGTGCAGGCGGTCAGCCATGATCGCGACAATGCCGGTGCGCATTTCAGCAACCAGGTCAACGCCAATCTGACGGGAATCACCGAACGCACCGATGCGGGCACGAATTCGGGCAACGGCGGCGGCCTCGCTGTCTGGGATGGCGGGAAATTAACGGCCGGCGCGACTGGCGATACCACCGCGGACATCACCAATAATGTCGACAATGCGTTCCTGACCATCGCTTTGCGGGAGAATCCGCCGGTGCTGTTTTCGCACTGGCGCATGGATCAGCCCGGGGGATGGAACGGTGCGGCAAACGAAGTCACGGACAGCGGCACCGGTGCTTTCCATGGGGTTGCCGCAAGTCTCGGCACGCTGCCAACGACCTCGTCAGTGAGTCCGGCAATTGCCGGCAACCCCGGCACCTGCCAGTACGGCGCGTTCAATCGTGCGAACAAGGATTACGTTGCCTTGCCGGCGGGGTACCCGAATCTGACGTCGACGGCCGGCGGCTTCACAGTGACCGCCTGGATCAATAGCACCAACAGTGCCTTGCCGGGACAACGCATCATGATTGACGATCAGGGCAATGCCTCTCCTGGGGGCTGGGGTTTCAGTGTCGGCGAAACGGATCGCGCAGGGGCGGGCGGGCTTCGGTTCTATTACCGGCAGGCGGCGACGGTGACAGTGGATACCGTGGCGATTCCCAGCAATCAGTGGCTGTTTGTCGCCTTGTCGGTGAGTCTGGCGGCAGGGGCCAATGCCAGCAGTGCGACCCTGTATGCCTACAACACTTCGGGTGTGCAGGTCACCACGTACACCCAGACGTTTACCTGGACCGCTGGTTCTGATGCGGGTCCGCCGTCCATCGGCGGTGAAACCAACGCTTCGGGTGAAAACTCCAATGCCTTCGGTTTCAGCGGCAGCCTCGACGAGGTGCGTGTTTATCAGCAGGCGCTGACCCGGGGCGGCATTGAATTCCTCATCAATGACTCCCGCCCGTGCGTCACGATTGACCACTTCAGCATTTCACACGCGACTACAGGCGTCGCCTGCGATGTGCAAACCATCACCATTACGGCGCACGATCTGGCCCATAATCCGGTGAGCGCCGGCGGCCTGGCCGTCAGCCTGTCGACCAGCAATGCACGCGGCACCTGGACCGGGATCGTGGCGGGCGGCGGCGTGTTGTCCGATCCTGTGGCGGGAGACGGCGCGGCGAGCTATACCTTCGCGGCGGGATCCAACTCCGTGCAACTGTCTTTCAGGTATGCAAATCTCACCGCTTCGTCCGAGAATTTCAACTTCAATGTCAGTGGCGGCGGTTTCAGCGAAGCGACCGGGACCGCGAACATCACTGACGATCCGGTGTTCACGATGGCGCAGGCGGGTTTTCGTTTCCGCAATATCACCGACGGCAGCGACCTGATTCCGACGCAGATTTCCGGCAAGCCGTCGAATACCGGCTTCAATGCCAAGACCGTCCGCCTGCAGGCGATTCGCACCGATACCACAACCCTGGCCTGCGTCGCAGCTTTTCCCGCAGCGGCGACGCGGAATATTGAAATGGGCGCGGAATGCAACAGCCCGGGAACCTGCGCCGGGCGACAGGTGAGCATCACCAACAGCGCCATTACCACTGCGTTGCCGACGAGTAACAACAATGCTGCCGCAGGCGCCTCGGCATATTACGCAACCGGCGGCGGTGTGCCGCTGCTGTTCAACGCCAACGCCGAGGCCGATATCGTCATCAACTATCCGGACGCCGGGCAGATTTCGCTGCACGCGCGTTATGATCTGGATACCGCGGTGGCCGGCTACGAGATGCTCGGATCATCCAATCTGTTCGTGGTGCGGCCCTTCGGATTGACCTTCCCCGGTATCGCGCACAGCAATACCGCGACAGGCACGCTTCTCGGCGTAACGGGTGCGGCAGGCGATAATTTCACGATGACGCTACGCGCCTATCAATGGGCGTCCGGCGAAGATGCCGATAACAACGGTATACCGGATGCCGGTGCCAACATCAGCGACAACGGCACCGTGCCCAATTTCGCGGCGACAGCCACCGTCAGCCGCACGACCAACCTGCCGGGCATCGCCGTGGGCACGGTCTCCCGCGGCGCAACCTGTGCCAGCGCGGCAACTGTTGCGCTGGCCGGCGGCACGGTTACGGAGACCGACTGGTGTTACAGCGAGGCGGGCAATGTGATTCTCACGGCGGATGTGACCAACTACATCACCGCCGGAGTCAACATCACCGGCAACAGCGGACTGGATGGCGGGGGCTCGGGCGGATACGTCGGCCGCTTCCGGCCCAAACGTTTTGCGCTGTCCGGCGCCATACTGGCCAATCGCACGGTGGCGGCCTGCGCGCCCGCGTCGGGCTTCACCTACATGGACGAAGGCCTGACGCTGGCCTTCACGCTGACTGCGCAGAACGCGCAGGGCGCGACAACGCAAAACTACACCGGCACCTATGCCAAACACGACCCGACTGCGGCCGGCAATTACGGCATCGCCGCGCGCAACCTGGCCCCGTTCAAGGATCTGACCGCCGGTCCAAGGATCAGTGTCGCCCATGTTTCTGCCGCGCCGGCCTGGTCGAACGGGGTGCTTAACGCGACAGGATTGAATGCGGCGTTGGTGACAGTCGGTCGTCCCACACCCGACGATCCGCCGGACGGACCCTACCTGCAGGTGCAGTTCGGCATTGCGCCGACCGAAGCCGACGGTGTGCTGATGGCGGCCTACGATCTGGACATAGACAATAACGCGGTCAATGATCACACGACAGTTGCGTCGACGACCGAGCTGCGGCACGGCCGGCTGCGACTGGGTGGTGTCAGCGGCTCGCAGCTGCTGGCGGTGCGTGTTCCGGTTGAGGCGCAATACTGGAACGGCACGTTCTGGATTACCAACGTCGATGACAACTGCACTGCGTTGGTTGCGGGCAATGTCGGGCTCGGCAATTACATCGGCAACCTCAATGGCGGTGAAACCACTGCAACCATCACCGCCAGCCCGCTGCAGGCCGGTCGCTCCGGTATCCGCCTGAGCGCGCCGGGCGCAAGCAACAACGGCAGCGTGGATGTCGCACTGAACCTGGGCGCCGGTGCCGCTGCGAACGCCTGTCCGGCATTTACGCCGGCCGCCACTGCCGGCAACAAAACTTATCTGCGCGGCAAGTGGTGCGGCGCGACCGCAACCCGTGATCCGGCGGCGCGCGCGCGCTTCGGCATCATGCGCGGCAGCAACGAGATCATTTATATGCGGGAGAGCACGAACTGAGATGTTGAACAATTGCATCGGCCGCGCCCCTGACTTTGTACAAGCCATGATCAGGGGGCGATGCTGTGCGGAGGCATAAAAATATGTTTAAAATCAAATGGTTAATTTAAACCCGGCTTTCAAGGGCAAAGTCTCTCCCGTCAGTGCGGCAGCGCCCGCCGCATGGCTGACGGCACTGCTGATGGTGATCACGATGTGCTTTTTAACGGCGATCCCAAACAACGCAGCTGCGGCCATCGCCCATGTCGGTGCTGGCACAAGTAACACGCGTAACGACTGCGGCAACATTACGCCGACGATTCCAGCGGGTTCGGTCGACGATGTGCTGGTAGCCGTGGTCAATACGCGTGAAGCCAGCGCGACCGTGACCATGGCCGGCTGGAATCTGCTGTACCAGGCCACCCATCCCGGGCGTGATTTCATTGCCTCCATCTACTGGCGGCGTGCCACCAGCGCGGCGCTTAACGGTGATCCGCGCACGATCAACCAGGCGGGAGCCTGCAGTTCGATTGCAGGCCAGATCTCGCGTTTCACCGGCGTGGATCTGCTGCAGCCATTTGAAACCAGTCCGATTCCAGCCGGAAACGTCGTGATCCAGAATTCCAACAATATCGACACAGGTACCCAAGTCACGACGGTCAACGGATCGATGCTGCTGGTGGCCAGCCTGATTGAAGATAACCGGAACGTGAGCGAAGACGCTGGCTGGTTGGAGTCATTTGATTCAGCTTTGAACGTCAGCCGGGATCTCGGACTGGCGCTGGCTTACCAGTTGCAGCCGGCCGCAGGGAACGCGTCGATTGCCGACTGGGCCCTGAGCGGTGGCGGCAACGACCGGAATTTCGGCATCATTTTTGCATTGCGTCCGACAATTGCCCCGACGCTGGTATCAGCGAGCCTCGCTTGCGGCACCACCAATCAGGTCGAGGTGTTTTTTTCGGTGCCGGTGACTGCGGCAACTGCGCAGAACACGGCGAACTATGCGCTCAATGGTGGCGCAACGATCTCGGGTGCGGCACTTGGTGTTGACGGTCAAACCGTGACGCTGACCACCAGCACGCTGACGGCGCAGTCTTATACGCTGACCGTCAACAACGTGGCTACGGCCTCGGGCGGGGTCATCGCCGCCAATTCACAGGCCGCATTTTTTGCCGAGACCGGTTATCTGCCGGGACTGCGCGGCACCTACTTTGACCAGATGAACCTGACGGGGAATACGGCGGTACGCATCGACGGCCCGGTCAACTTTGACTGGGCCAACGGTGCGCCCGGTGTCACCGGCATCGGCGCCAATAATTTCAGCGTGCGCTGGCAGGGTTTTATAACGCCGCCGGTCACCGGCAATTACACCTTTCGTACCCGCAGCGACGACGGCGTGCGGCTGTATATCAACGGCAATCTGGTCATCAACAACTGGACGGATCACGCGGCGACTGACAATGACAGCGCGGCAATTGCGCTGACTGCCGGCCAACGTTATCCGGTGACCATGGAGTTTTATGAAAACGGCGGGCAGGCTGTGGCGCAGTTAAGCTGGAGCGGACCTTCCACCGGCGGGTTCCAGTTCATCCCGCTGTCGGCCTTGTCTTATTGCGGCGGCGCATTGCCCTCGCCGCGGGCGTATTACAAGCTGGATGAAGCGGCGTGGAATGCGGCCGGGGATGTTGCGGATTCCAGCGGCAACGGGTTCAACGGCACGGCGATTGGCGGCGCCACACCGCTGCCGGCGCAGGTGTGCAATGGCGCGCAGTTGAACGGAACCAGCCGCTATATCCAGGTAAACAATCTTTCCAATGAGCTGAATGCCACCGCCAGTCTGGCGTTCTGGATCAAAACCACCCAGACCGGCAATGACACCAACTATCTGGCGCCGGGGGTGACGGGCGTTGAGCAGGCCGGCGGTGCCGATGACATTTTCTGGGGCTGGCTGGATGCCAGCGGCCGTATCGGCATTACCGTGGGCGACACGGCGACCACCAAGTCCACCGTTGCCATCAACAACGGTGTGTGGCGTCATGTGGTGCTGACGCGCGATCATCTGGCCGGCACTTATAAAATCTATATCGATGGCACGTTGAACACCAGCGGCGCCATCGCCACCGGCGTCATCGGTACGCCGTTTTCAAGCATCGGCCGGATCGAGGACACCGGCGGCCCCCCCGAGTATCTGGATGGACAGCTCGATGAAGTGCGTATTTATGGCCAGGTTCTCACTGACGCAGAAGTCATTGCCATCCGCGATATCACCCGGCCATGCGCCATTGTGTTCAGCCATATTCGCATCGAGCACAGCGGGCTGGGGTTGACCTGTGAACCGGCGACCGTCACGGTCAAGGCCTGCGCTGACGCAAGCTGCACCACGCTGTACCCCGGCAGCGTGACCACCACGCTGAGCCCGACAGGCTGGGTCGGCAGCGATACGATCAATTTCACCGGATCAACGACGGCGCAATTGCGCAAAACCACGTCGGGCGTGGCGGCGCTGGGCGCCGGCTCGACAGCGCCCGCACCGTCATCCGGGACACTGTGCTTCAACGGACTTGTGCAAACCTGCAATCTGGATTTTCAGGATACCGGTTTCATTTTCAGCGCCATTCCCACACAGATTGCCGGCACAAGCTCCGCGACACAGACGCTGCGGGCCGTTCGCAAAAGCGATTCCAGCGGCGCCTGTGTCGGACTGTTCAACGGCAACGTGAACATCGATCTTGCGTCCCAGTGTGTGAACCCGACCACCTGCCAGGGCGGGCAGCAGGTGACGATCATCAATAACGGATCCACTGCAATTGCCGCCAATCCCGGCAGCGGCGTCAGTACCTGGACCACCAAGTCCATGACTTTCGGTACCAACTCGACCGCGAGTTTCACGATGAACTATCCCGACGTCGGTGCAATCCGGCTCAATGCGCGCCACAACATTGCCGGCTCCGGGGACTACATGGCCGGCGTGTCCAATGATTTTGTCGTCAGGCCGGCAGGTTTTGTGGTGAACAATATCCGCCGTACTGCCGACAATTTTGCCAATCCCGGCGCAGCCAATGCTGCCGGTGCAGTATTCATCAAGGCCGGCGAAAGCATCACCCTGACGACAACGGCGGTGAATTCTCTGGGCAATGCAACGCCAAACTACGGCAAGGAGGCTGCGCCGGAGGGCGTGCGACTGACAACGACGCTCGCACCAGGACTCGGGCTGACCAACAACCCGGCGCTGGGTAACGGCACGATTGCCGGTGGTTTGTTCAATGCCGGCGCGGTTACCGTCGACAATATTGCCTGGGATGAAGTTGGCATCTTTACCATCACCCCCGGCGTGGGCGACAGCAATTATCTGGGGGTCGGTGATGTCACGGGCACGGCAACCGGCAACATCGGCCGTTTCACGCCGCATCATTTTGATGCCAGTGCAAATACGCCGCTGTTCATGACGGCCTGCACTGCGGGCGCCTTTACCTATACCGGGCAGCCGTTTAACTATGCGGGGGGGATGGAGCCGGTGCTGACGGTGACTGCGCGCAATCTGACGGGCGGCACTACCGCGAACTACAAAGGCACCGCGCCGGCGACGCAGGCTTTTTTCAAGATCACCAACGCCAGCCTGACCGGCAAGGTGTATACGGCGGCCAACGGCACGCTGGATCCCAGCGCGGTCACTGCGCCGGATCCGGCGATCGTTGCCGGCGGCAACGGTACGGGCACATTGACCTTCAATTCCGGGACCGGATTGTTATTTACGAGGACTACACCCCAAGCTCCGTTCGATGCCGAAATTTCGCTGGCCATCAACGTCATCGACACCGACAGTGTCGCCTACTCGACAAATCCGGCGAGATTCGGACAGGCGACGACCGGGAACGGCATTGCCTTTTCGACGGGCAAGGCCGTGCGTTTCGGCCGCTTGCGTCTAAGCGGGGCGAGCGGCTCGCAATTGTTGCCTTTGCGGGTGCCGTTTGAGGCGCAGTACTGGACGGGCACATTCTTTGCAACAAACACGGCCGATACCTGTACAACGGTAGCGAGTGGCAACGTAGGTTTGGGCAATTTCATCGGCAATTTGAATGCCGGGGAGACAAGCGTGACATTCATCACGGGGCCGCTGGCAAATGGACGCGGCAAGATCACTCTCAGTGCGCCGGGGGCGGGCAACAACGGCAGCGTGGATCTGGCGGTGAATCTGGGGACCGGTGCGAATGCCGCGGCCTGTCCGGCTTTCGCGCCGGCTGCCGCAGCAGGTGCGTTGGCGCATCTGCGCGGACAGTGGTGTGGCACGGCTTACGACAGGGATCCGGTGGCCCGCCTGCGGTTCGGAATCAGGTCCGGTAGTGACGAGCGGATTTACATGCGTGAAAATTATTAATCAAAACAACAGATTATAAATCCCGGCCGGTACCGGGCATCAAAAAATACAACGTAAGTCTTTGACAACATTGGAAAATATGGTATTTTCAGCCAGTTTCGCATTAAGGCGGGCAGTGATCGCATGAGTTTTTTCAATAAAAAGCAGCGACCGGGGTGGTTGTGCCTGAATCTTCACACTGACCGCGTGGATCTGTCGCACGTGTTGCTGGAAGGCAAGCCACGCCCGGAAATTCTGCTCTGCGAATCCTTCCGCAAAGAAGGCAGTGACATCGACACGCTGAAGCGCTTGCGCAAGGAATTGAACCTCGACCGTTACCAGTGCACGACGCTGCTGAAGACGAACGAATACCAGATGTTTACCGTCGATACGCCGAACGTGCCGGCAGCGGAGGCGAAAAATGCGGTGCGCTGGTCGCTGAAAGACATGATCGACTATCCGGTTGAAACGGCGATGGTGGATGCCGTCAATGTGCCCGATGGCGGCAGCGCGGGACGCGCGGCGCAGATGCTGGTGGTTGCGGCGCGCAACGATGCCATTGCCGCGACAGTAAAGCCTTTCAATGACGCCAACATTCATCTTGAAGTGATTGATATTCCCGAGTTCGCGCAACGCAATGTGGCCAAACTGCTGGAAGAGGACGGGCGCGGTCTGGCCATGCTCTGTTTTGATGATGCCGGCGCGCTGCTGACATTTACCGGCGGTGGCGAGCTCTACCTGGCGCGCCAGATCGACGTGTCGTTGCAGGATTTGGCTTCTGGCACCGATATTGACGCCCGCTATGACCGGGTGACGCTGGAGTTGCAGCGCTCGCTCGACAATTTTGACCGCCAGTTTCGCAATGTCGCGGTGTCACGCCTGATTGTTTCGCAGGTGCCCGACGGTGCGCGACTGGTCGAATATCTGGGCACCAACCTGACGGTGCCGGTCAGCTTGCTGGACCTGGAGCAGGTTGTGGATTTTCCCGGAGTTCCGGAACTGCGCGATCCGCTGCGGCAGTCGCAATGCCTGCGGCTGATCGGCGCGGCGATGCGTGAGGAGCGCACAGCCTGATGAGCCAGTACATCAATCTTTTCGGTCCTGCGTTCCGCAAATCGCGGCTGCTGTTGTCGCTGAACCGGATGGCCCTGCTCGTCGGACTTGCAGCCGTGGTGATGATCGGTCTGCAGTCCTACAACCAGCATCAGCTTGACGGCCTGCGCACGGAACTGGTTTCCGCGGAGGGACTGCTGAAGGCGCAGAGCGCGTACACCGACCGCTTGAAGGGTGAAGGCGCGGCGCAAAAAGGCAATACCGGACTGGCCGCGGAAGTGCAGCGGCTGGAGATGGAGCTGAAATCCGCGCGTGACAGCATGAGCGTGCTGGAAGGCGGCGCAATGGGCAACCGCAGCGGCTTCGCCAATTACCTGCAGGCTTTTTCGCGGCAGGCGCTGGACGGCTTGTGGCTCACCGGATTCACCATCGGCGGCGGCGGTGAGGTGGCGATTCAGGGCCGGGTGATCAACGCCGACCTGCTGCCGGAGTACATCCAGAAAATGAACAGGGAGCCGGTGCTCAAAGGGCGTGAATTCTCCGCGCTGGAAATGCGGCGGCCGGTGGTGGCGCCTGCGGTTCCGCTGAAGGAAGGTGAAAAACCTGCACCCGAGACACCACGTTACCTGGAGTTCAACCTGAACACGGGTGAGCCCAGGAGCGGCGCTGCAGCGCCCGGAGAAAAACAATGATGTCCGGGCTAACCAGGCGCTGGCAACACTGGGCGGGTCTTTTTAATGCGCGGTCTCTGCGCGAACGCGCAATGATCACTGCCGGCAGCGTGGCAGTGATCGTGTTGCTGCTGGACACTTTGCTGCTCCAGCCGCTGGCCGTGCAACAGAAGCGCTTGTCCGCGCAACTGACCGAGGCCCGTAGTGCTATCAAGGCCGGTGATGCGTTGATGGCGGCCAATCGCGGGCAGGCCGACCCGGATGAGGTCAAGCGGCGTTACCGCGACGAGTTGCGCAAGCAGATTGCCGAAATTGATGCGCGGTTACAGGGCTTGCAGAAGCAGTTGGTGCCGCCGGACCAGGTGGCCAAGTTGCTGGAAGGCGTACTGAGGAGAGAGCGTGGCCTGGCACTGGTCAGCCTGCGCAAGCTGCCGGTGCAGCGCTACCAGACGAGCGGAGCGCCCGCCCAGCCGGCAGGTGCGCCCGCCCAGCCTGCGACTGGCGGTGAAGCGGCGCCCGGCATTGCCGACCGCAGTATTTATCAGCATAGTTTCGAAGTGTCGGTCGAGGGGTCCTATGCCGAGTTGCACGGCTATCTCTCCCGGCTGGAGGCGTTGCCCTGGCAGCTGTTCTGGGGCAAGGTGACGCTGGATGCCGCTGCGCACCCCAAACTGCGGCTGACACTGACACTGCATACTTTGAGCCTGAACAAGGCGTGGCTGGTGGTATGAGACACTGCTCCAAGATGCTGGCCCTGGTTCTGGGTGCCTGTCTGACGGCGGCCGCGGGCGCGCAGGGCATGACGGATCCGACCCGGCCCCCGGGAGCCCTGGCTGCGGCGGCCGGTGAGGGTGCTGCCGCTTCTGGCGGCCCGGTGCTGCAGTCGGTGATGCTGTCACCGGGGCGCAAGGTTGCAATGATCAGCGGCGAGATCGTGGTCCTCGGCGGTCGTTACGGTTCGGCGCGCCTGGTGAAACTGACCGAGAGTGAGGCGGTTTTGAAAAATGGTGCGGAAACTACGGTGCTGAAACTGTATCCGCTGGTTGAAAAACGGGTGGCTGGCAGCGCGAAGAGCAGCGCGGGCAAAACAACGAAATGAACATGAACAGGCGGAATGACATGCAACGATGGCTGCTCATCGCAATGATTACGGCAGTCGCGGGCTGCGCCGATTTGCCGAAGCAGCGTCCGAATGTCGCGCAAGACACCATCAACATGGAGCTTGCGCGCGCAGTCAGCGAGCGCAAGCCGGTCGGCTCTGATGCGGTGAGTCGCGCGCTGCTGCCGCCACTGGTCGTGGAAATGCCGCGGGCCGATACGCAGAAACCGGAAACGCGCTTCGACCTGTCGGTCAACAATGCGCCGGCAGGACAGGTGTTCATGGCCATTGTGTCCGGTACGCGCCACAGCATGGTGCTGCATCCCGATGTCAAGGGTGAAATCTCGGTCAACCTGAAGGATGTCACCGTCACCGAGGCGCTGGATACGCTGCGCGACCTCTACGGCTTTGATTACGGCGTGCAGGGTAACCGCATCACGGTGCTGCCCGCCGCACTGCAAACCCGCATATTCAAGGTGAACTATCTGCAGGCGCTGCGCCGCGGGCAGACCGAGACCCGCGTCAGTTCCGGGTCGATTACCGATGGTTCAGCTTCCCCCGGTTCACCGGCACCCGGTGCGACACCGGTGCCGACCAGCGGGCCGACCGGAGCGAGTAGTACACGGGCGACCGAGAGCTCACGTGTCACGACGAGTTCGGACTCGAACTTCTGGGGCGACGTCCAGAAATCGCTGACTGCAATCCTCGGCGGTGCGGCGGGTCGCAGCGTGGTGGTCAACCCGCAATCCGGGGTGATTGTGGTCAGGGCGATGCCGACCGAGTTGCGCGGCGTCGAGGAGTTTCTGAAGGCGATGCAGGTGATTGTCGAGCGGCAGGTGATGCTCGAGGCAAAAATCATCGAAGTCAGGCTGCGCGACGGTTCCCAGGCCGGTATCAACTGGGCGGGTTTCCGCGACGGCAGCACGCGCTTCGGCGCCGGCGTCATCACGCCCGGAACCGCGCTGCAGCGTGATGGCGCCATCGGCACCGCCACTGCCCGCGGCCCCGACGGCTCCTTGCTGGCCAACTCGGTGTTCACCGGCGGATCCGCCGGCGGCGTGGCGAGCGCGCTGGCGCTGGGCACCGGCGCGCTGGGGGGGGTGTTCGGCCTGGCGCTGCAAACCCAGAATTTCGCCGCGCTGCTGACCTTCCTCGAAACCCAGGGCGGCGTCAATGTGCTGTCGAGCCCGCGGATCGCGACGATCAACAATCAGAAGGCCTTGCTTAAAGTCGGCACGGATGATTTCTTTGTCACCAATGTCAGCACCACTTCCAGCACCAGCGGCACCAACACCACGGTGACACCGACGATTACGGTGGCGCCGTTTTTCTCCGGCATCGCGCTGGATGTGACGCCGCAGATTGACGGCAACAACAATATCATCCTGCATATCCATCCCTCGGTCAGCAGTGTCGTCGAGCGCCGCAAGGTGATCGATCTGGGCAGCCTGGGCGCGTTCACGCTGCCGCTGGCCTCCAGCGACGTCAATGAAACCGACACCATCGTCCGCGTCACTGACGGCAACATCGTCGCCATCGGCGGCCTGATGCGCCAGCAGTCGAGCAGCGAACGCAGCCAGGTGCCGGGCGTCGGCGACATGCCGGGAATCGGCAACCTGTTCCGCCAGCGCGACAACAGCAACGTCAAGAGCGAGCTGGTCATCCTGCTCAAACCGACCATCATCCACAACGACCGCAGCTGGCAGGAAGATCTCGTGCAGACGCGGGATCGTATCCGGGCTATGAGCGCGCCGCCGGAGCAGCAGCGGTGACAGTCTGGCACCATGTACGAAGCGCATTTCGGGCTGCGTGAACCGCCGTTCGGCATTACGCCGGACACCAGTTTTGCCTACGCCTGCAATTCCCACCAGGAAGCGCTGAACACGCTGCTGATCGCCGCCCGCAACGGCGAAGGTTTCATGAAAGTCACCGGCGAGGTCGGCACCGGCAAGACCCTGCTCTGCCGGCGTTTCCTCGCGACACTCGATTCGCGCTTTGTCTCGGCCTATGTGCCCAATCCCTATCTTGAACCGCGCACACTGATGTTTGCTCTCGCCGATGAACTGGGGATTCCGCTGTCGCGGGAAGCGGACCAGCACCAATTGCTGAAGGAATTGTCCCGCGCGCTGCTCAATTTTGCGCGCCAGGGCAAGACCGTGGTGGTTTGCCTCGATGAGGCCCAGGCGATGCCGCAGGAGACGCTCGAAGCCTTGCGCCTGTTGACCAACCTCGAAACCGAGAAACGCAAGCTGCTGCAGGTGGTGTTGTTCGGTCAACCGGAACTCGACGAGCGGTTGACGCACGCGGCAGTGCGCCAGTTGCGGCAGCGCATCACTTTCCAGTACCGGCTGTCGGCGCTGAATGTCGAGGAAGTGGACCACTACCTTGCGCACCGCCTGCGCGTCGCCGGTTATCGCGGCAGCCGGCTGTTTGCGCCTGCGGCGGTGCGACGCATGCACCGCGTGAGCCGTGGCGTGCCGCGTCTGATCAACATCATTGCGCATAAATCGCTGCTGCTGGCTTTCGGTGCCGGCCTGCAGCAGGTGCAACCCCAGCATGTCGCCGCCGCCGCGGCTGATACGCCTGCGGCGGTGCCGGTGCTGCGCTGGTGGTGGCTGGGTTTCGCGATGCTGCTGGTTGTCGGCGGCACGTCGCTGGCTTATCTGCGATGAGTGCGCAATGAGCGTGATTAACCAGATGCTGGTCGACCTCGAACGCCGCCGCGCCTCGGGCGAGGAGCGCAACCGCATTCCCGACCATGTGCGTGTCCTGCCCGACGATGCGCACGCTGCGCGCCGGCCGGCAAGCTGGATGATCGGCGCGGCAGCGGGTGCGCTGCTGATTGCAGCCGGAGTCTGGTGGTGGCTGGCCGGACGCTCGACGGTTGCAGTGCCACCCGGACCGGCTGCGCCCGTGGCGGCACCCGCTGCCGCGTCGGCACCGGAGCCGCGGGATACGGAATTTATTGCCCGGCGTTTGACGCTGGAACTTGCGCAACCGCCGGAGCTCGTCAATGCAGTGCCCGAGGCCGCGCGGCGTGATGCCTCGCCGGCAATAGAAACGGCTGCGGTCATCGCCCGTCCTCCGGCATCGGTATCGCCGCCGCAGGCCGAGCCCGTCGCGGACAAACCGCGGGCGCCGGCGCCGCCTGTGGTGAAAAAAATGGCGGAAACTCCGGCGCCGGCGCCCGTTGAGATCGACAAACAGGTTCGTCAGCCGACGCAGCGGCAGCGCGCCGATGCGGAATATTCCAAAGGGGCAATCGCCCTGCACCGCGGGCAGGCGGCGGATGCGCGTGTCGCCTTCGAAGCTGCATTGCAGATCGACTCCATGCACCATGGTTCTCGCCAGGCGCTGGTTGGCGTGCTGCTGGATGAACGCCAGCCGGCGGCAGCCGCAAGGGTGCTGCAGGAAGGCCTGCAACTGGCGCCCGCACAGCAGGGTTTTGCGATGACGCTGGCGCGTTTGCAACTGGAGAACAACGAACTCGACGCCGGCGTGCAAACCCTCGCCCGCAGCCTGGACTATCCGGGCGTGAGTCCGGACTACATCGCGTTTTATGCCGGCTTGCTGCAGCGGCAGCAGAAACATGCCGAAGCGGTCGCGCAGTTCCAGCGTGCCCTCGCGCAGCGCGGCAACGTCGGGGTGTGGTTGCTGGGCTTCGGCGTGTCTCTCGAAGCGCTGGGGCGCGGTGCCGAGGCGCAGGAGGCTTACCGGCGGGCGAAGGCCAGCGGCAACCTGTCAGCCGATCTGCAAACTTTCGCTGACCAGAAGCTGCGCTGAAAGCGCACCCGGTTACCTGCCGACGGTGCGTGCGATCACGTAGCCGGTGACGGTCGCCGCGCCGGCGCGTTTCAGGTTGCGCGCCAGTTCACTGAGCGTCGCGCCGGTGGTGAGTACATCATCGACGACAGCCACGTGGCAGCCTGCGACGCCGCCTTCGACGACAAAGGCGCCACGGATGTTTTTGCGGCGCGCTTTCCACGGCAGACGGGTCTGCGGCACGGTATCCCGCGTCTTGACGCAGATCTGCGCGTTGACCGGTACCTCCAGCCGGCGTCCCAGTGCGCGCGCCAGTTCCAGCGCCTGGTTGAACCCGCGTTCCCGCAGGCGTTGTGCCGTCAGCGGAATCGGCACGATCAGATCCGGACGTTGCTCTACGCGATCGGCGAGCAGGGAAGCCAGCGCAGGTCCTGCGACCAGCCGGGCGCTGTATTTGTAGGCTTGGATCAGGCCGTCCAATGGAAAAGCATAACGGCAGGCCGCGACCACGCGGTCGTAATGCGGCGGCTCGGCGATGCAGCGTCCGCACAGTCCGGGCGCCGGCAGGGGGTGCGCGCAACTGTGGCAATGGTTGGCGTCCAGCCAGGGCAGATCTGCCCGGCAGCCGCTGCAGATGTTGGATTCCGTCGCGGGTATGCCGCAGAACAGGCACGGCGTCGTCAGCCGTTTGCGCCACCAAGTGCCGCAGTTGTTAAGTGCGGAGGCTGCCGAATTTGACAAATGAGAGTACATCTGCGACCATTATGGTTATAAGTATTTGTTTTTATTGATATTTTTAAAAAATTTAAGGCGAAACCCGTGGATACCGTTACTCCCGCTCCCATCCTCCTCAACGAACAGACGGCAACTCCTGCTGACACCAAGGCCCCGCGCTGGACGGTTGCTGCCATCGAAGCGCTGTTCGCGCTGCCGTTCAACGACCTGCTGTTCCGAGCGCAGCAGGTGCATCGTGCGTATTTCGATGCCAATGCCGTGCAACTGTCGACGCTGCTGTCGATCAAGACCGGCGGCTGTGCCGAGGACTGCGGTTATTGCCCGCAGGCGGCGCGTTATCACACCGGTGTTGAAAACCAGGACATGTTGTCCGTTGATGAAGTGGTCGCTGCAGCGCGTGCCGCGCGCGAACACGGCGCCACGCGCTTCTGCATGGGTGCGGCATGGCGCGGTCCGAAACAGCGTGACCTCGACAAGGTGGTGGCGATGGTCAAGGCGGTGCGCGGCCTCGGCATGGAAACCTGCGCGACGCTGGGCATGCTGAAACCCGGTCAGGCCGATCAGCTGCGCGATGCCGGTCTCGATTACTACAACCACAACATTGACACTGCCGCTGACAATTACAAAAATGTGATTACGACCCGCGATTACGATGATCGCATCGACACGCTGGCGCAGGTGCGTGATGCCGGCCTGCATGTCTGCTGCGGCGGCATTGTCGGCATGGGCGAAACACGCACTGCGCGCGCGACGCTGATTGCGCAACTGGCGAACATGGAACCGTACCCGGAGTCGGTGCCGATCAACAATCTGGTGCAGGTGCCGGGGACGCCATTGCACGGCACCGCGACGCTGGACCCGCTGGAATTCGTGCGTACCATCGCCTGTGCGCGTATCACCATGCCCAAGGCCATGGTGCGGCTGTCGGCGGGTCGCCAGGAAATGGGCGATGCGATCCAGGCTTTGTGTTTTCTCGCCGGTGCCAATTCGATTTTCTACGGCGAAAAACTGCTGACCACCGGCAATCCCGATATCGAGAAGGATCAGTCGCTGTTTGCACGGCTGGGTTTGCAGCCGATGAATCCTGCTGCGACATAACTCTGCTGCCGCGCGAGTATTTGCGGCGCATTCTCTGATTGATATCCCGGGCTTCCCCTTTGTGGCTTCCCTTTTGTCACTGCAAGCTGAGTTGGCCAATGAGCTGGCCGCCCGTGAAAAGCAGGGCCTGCGCCGTACGCGCCGCCTGCTGACTACGCCGCAGCGCGCGCACGTCAATGTCGACGGCCGTGATTACACCGCATTTTGTTCCAACGATTACCTGGGACTCGCCGCCGATCCGCGGCTGGCAGCGGCGGCGAAAACGGGCATCGACCGATACGGCGTCGGTGCCGGCGCCTCACACCTCATTCTCGGTCACAGCAGTGCGCATCACGAACTGGAAGCGGCGCTGGCGGCGTTTGTCCGTCTGCCGCGGGCCTTGCTGTTTTCCACCGGTTACATGGCGAACATGGGCGTGGTCAGCGCGCTGGTCGGGCGCGGTGATGCAGTGTTCGCCGATCGCCTGAACCACGCTTCACTCAACGATGCAGCGCTGGTGTCGCGTGCCGCGTTCAGGCGGTATGCACACAATGACCTGACCGCACTGGAACGCTTGCTGCAGACCACGCCAGCGCGCCGCCGGCTGGTGATTGTCGATGCGGTGTTCAGCATGGATGGTGACATCGCACCGGTGCCGGCATTGCTGGAACTTTGTGCGCGTCATGACGCCTACCTGCTGATCGATGATGCGCATGGTTTCGGTGTCCTTGGGGCGCAGGGGCGCGGCACGCTGGCGCATTTCGGGATTGCCTCGGAGCGTGTGGTCTATATGGCGACGCTGGGCAAGGCCGCGGGTGTTTCCGGCGCGTTTGTCGCCGGCAGCGCAGACCTGATCGAGAGTCTGGTGCAGAACGCCCGCACCTACATCTACACCACGGCAACACCGCCGCTGCTGGCACAGGCGCTGCTCGCCAGCCTGCAGCTGATCGAGCAGGAGGAATGGCGGCGTGTCCGTCTGCGTGAACTGATCGGGCAATTGCAGCGTGAACTCGCGGATAGTCCGTGGCGTTTGCTGCCTTCGGATACGCCTATCCAGCCACTGCTGGTCGGCGGCAATAGCGAAGCGCTGGCCTTGTCCGCGCGGCTGGCAGCGCAAGGTCTGCTGGTACCGGCGATCCGGCCGCCGACAGTGCCTCCGGGCACGGCGCGGCTGCGCATTTCATTGTCCGCAGATCACAATGCTGCCGATGTGACGCGTCTGACCACAGCATTGCTGCAGCCGGCATGAAGCCGGCGCTGCTGCTGTTGCATGGTTGGGGGGCGCACTGCCGGGTATGGGATGCGCTGGCGGCGCGGCTGGGTAAGGACATGCATGTCATAGCCCCCGATTTACCCGGGCACGGCGCAGCACCGACGCTCACGCGGTACACCATTGAAAATATGGTCGATCAACTGGCCGCTGCAGCACCTGCACAGTGCGCGGTCGCCGGCTGGTCCCTCGGTGGACAACTGGCGCTGGTCTGGGCGCGCCGCCATCCGCAGCAGGTTTCGCGGCTGATGCTGATCGCTGTTACGCCGCGATTTGTCAGTTCACCGGATTGGCTGCATGGCATGGCGCCGGAAGTGTTTGCCGAGTTTACGGCATCACTGAAGCGTGATGCCGCAGCAACGTTGCGCCGTTTCCTGTTGTTGCAGACTCAGGGTGATGCCCGGGCGCGCACGGTGGCACGACAACTGGAGGCGGCGCTGGCGCTGCAAGCTCCGCCCGGCGCTGAGGTGCTGGCGCAGACACTGCACTGGCTGCAGGCCACGGATTTGCGCGCGGCGCTGCCGGAGATCGCACAGTCCGTGCTGGTATTGCACGGCGAACGTGACCGGATTGCGCCGCCGGCTGCCGGTGACTATCTGGTTGCGCATTTGCTGCGTGCGCGTCTGGCAGTGCTGGCCGGCGCTGCGCATGCGCCGTTTATGTCCGATCCCGATACGGCATGCCGATTAATGACGGATTTCTGCCATGAGTGAACACCCGTTGCTCGACAAACGCGCAGTGCGCCGTTCCTTTGATCGTGCTGCGGCAACGTACGACGCAGCGGCAGTGCTGCAGCACGAGGTGTGCCGGCGCAGCCTCGAGCGGCTGGATTTCATCCGTCACACACCTGCCCGCATCCTCGATGCCGGAAGCGGTACCGGCAATGCCTGGCGTGGTCTCGCCGTGCGTTATCCGGGCGCGCGCCTGGTTGCGCTGGATCTGGCACCGGGCATGTTGCGGCAAGCAAGTGCGGCAGTGCCCTGGCATCAGCGCCTGTTGCGTCGATCACCGGTAACGATATGCGGCGATCTGGAGCAGTTGCCCTTGGCCGCAGGCAGTATCGATCTCGCGTGGAGCAATCTGGCCTTGCAGTGGGTCAATGCGTTGCCGCAAGCCTTTAATGAAATGTGTCGTGTGCTGGCGCCGGGGGGCTTGTTCATGTTCACCACCTTCGGTCCCGACACGCTGAAAGAATTACGTGCCGCGCAGCCAGGCACCGATGGGCATACCCATGTCAGCGGTTTTACCGACATGCATGACATCGGCGACATGCTGGTGCAGGCCGGGTTTGCCGACCCGGTGATCGACATGGAAACCTTCACGCTGACTTATCCGGATGTGCAGTCGCTGATGCGCGATTTGAAGGCCATCGGCGCACGCAACGCAGCCGCGGATCGGCCCCCGGCCTTGTCCGGCAAGGCCTGGCTGGAGGCGGTGGTGCGCAATTACGAACCGCTGCGCCGTGACGGCAAGCTGCCGGCAACGTTCGAGGTGGTGTACGGACACGCATGGTGTCCGGCGCGGCGACTCGGTCCCGGCGGCAGGCCGGTGATCGACATCAAACCCGTGGGAGGTATCTGACATGGCGGCGCGTCCCGTTTCTGCGCCCGGCGTCGCTTCAATGGGCGTTGCTTCAAAAGGCATCGTTGCAAAAGGTCTATTTGTCGCCGGCACCGACACCGGCGTCGGCAAAACCCTGATCGCCTGCGCATTGCTGCACGGATTTGCAGCCTGCGGCCTGCGGGTTGCTGCGATGAAGCCGGTGGCTGCCGGCGCGGTGTGTCGCCGCGGGGTCTGGCATCACGATGATGTCGTACGACTGCGCGCAGCAGCCAATGTTGATGCGCGGGTGGATCTGGTCAACCCGTATTGTTTTGCGCCGCCGATTGCCCCGCATATCGCCGCGCAGGCAAGGGGAGTAACGATACGGATGTCGTTGATCGCGAAAAGTTATGCACAGCTTGCGCGCAACGCCGATCTGGTCGTGGTCGAAGGCGCCGGCGGTCTGCTGGTGCCTTTGGGACGCAGGCTCAGCGCCGCCGACATTCCGGCGCGGCTGGGTTTGCCGGTGGTGCTGGTGGTGGGCCTGCGGCTGGGCTGCCTTAACCATGCCTTGCTGACGGTTGAGGCCTTGCAGACGCGCGGGCTCTATCTTGCCGGCTGGATTGCCAATCGCATCGATCCCGCGATGGCGCGCTCTACGGAAAATCTTCAGGCTTTGCGCGCGCGGATCAAGGCCCCTCTGCTGGGAACGGTTCACCACACGCAAAATCCGCAGCCTGTGCTGGTTGCCCGCATGCTGGATATCAGTCAACTGGATGCGCGCTTGCGGGCAGCGCCGCAGACATCCGGTTAAGAGGGAAAACCGACTGTTTTCATGGGGCATTTTGTTGCGACCGTCCCCTGCGGTATGCTACAGTCCGCACGTTTGAAAAGAATGGCTGACGCCGGTGAGCAGAGAGCCCGTTTTCGAGTCGATTCTGGAGCACGATGGCGCCGGATTTACGTACTTCAAGCGCCATGCCAGTTCGCTGGATTTACGCTTGCTGGCCTTCGTTTTTGGTTCGCTCGCGGTATTTTCAGTGGTCATTGCGGCGGGTTTTGCGATGGCCGGAGCGTGGCTCATTATCCCGTTTGCCGGTGTGGAAATTGCCGCGTTGGGAGCGGCGGTGGTCATGATTTTGCGGCGCGCCGGGGATTTTGAGCGTCTGGCATTCAGTGGTGACCATATCCTGATTGAAGTCCGGGAGCGGGGGGTGGCGCGACAGTTTGAATTTCATCGCGGCTGGGCGCGGCTGGTGACCGGAGAAACAGGTTCGGTTGCACTGCGTTCACACGGCAGGACTGTGGAAATCGGACGTTATTGCTGTGCAGAAGGTCGCCGGGCGCTGGCGCTCGAATTGCGCAGCCGTTTGGGCGGCGACCGGATTTAGAACGGATCAATCTGGTTATATGAGCGAGGAAAGCATGAGCAACAAGGGTTTAACGAAGTGGGCCGCTGCGGGAACGCTGTTTTTCTGGTCGGTCGCGGCATGGGCGGAATACAAGCTCAACCTGCAGATTCCGCAGACGCGGCTCGGTGAGGAAATCTACAACCTGCACACCATCATCACGGTTATCTGCTTTGTCATTTTCGTTGGTGTGTTTGGTTTCATGTTCTACGCGGTGTTCAAACACCGCAAATCGGTCGGGCATAAAGCCTCGCAATTTCATGAGAACACCGCGGTCGAGGTGGCCTGGACCCTGATTCCGGCGGTGATCCTGATTGCGCTGGCCGTACCGGCGACGGGTACACTGATCACCATGCGTGACGGTTCCGAAGCTGACCTGACGATCAAGGCGACCGGCTATCAGTGGAAATGGGGTTACGATTACATCAAAGGCGAGGGCGAGGGCATCAGCTTCTACAGTGCGTTGTCCACCCCGCGCGCCCAGATTGACGGCACCGATGTCGCCGGGCGCAATGCCAATCCGCACTATCTGCTGGAGACCGATACCAATGTGGTGGTTCCAGTCGGCAAAAAAATACGCATCCTGACCACTGCTGCTGACGTGATTCATGCCTGGTATGTTCCGGCGTTGGCGGTGAAGCAGGACGCGGTGCCCGGATTCATCCGCGATACCTGGTTCAAGGCCGAGAAAGCGGGTATTTACCGCGGCCAGTGCGCGGAACTTTGCGGCAAGGAACACGGCTTCATGCCGATCGTCGTTGAAGTCATGGAGCCCGCTGCTTATACCGCGTGGGTCTCTACGCAGCAGAAAAAAGTGGCCGCTGCGAAAGTTGATCCCGACAAAACCTGGACGCTGGAAGACCTGAAAGTGCATGGCGAGAAGATCTATGCGCAGAATTGCGTCGCCTGCCACCAGGCCACCGGCATGGGCGTTCCGGGCGCATTCCCGGCGCTGTCGGGCTCCAAGGTTGTCAATGGCCCGAAGGCCGAGCAGATCAAGCTGTTGTTGAACGGCAAGCAGGGCACCGCGATGAACGCGTTCAAACATCTGTCCGACGTTGATCTGGCCGCGGCGATTACCTACACCCGTAACAGTTGGAACAACAAGACCGGCGAGGCGATTGCACCGGTCGACATCAAGGCTCTGCGCTAAACAGGCGGTACGGAACGAACGCTGGCAACGATTACAGGCTCCAGGAGAACACAATGGCGGCATACGGACATACTCAGGATCACGGTCACGACGATCACCACGCGCACAAACCCTCGGGCATCATGCGCTGGGTTCAGTCAACCAACCACAAGGACATCGGCACGATGTACCTGTGGTTCAGCTTCGCGATGTTTCTGGTCGGCGGCGCCATGGCCATGATCATTCGCGCAGAACTGTTCCAGCCAGGCCTGCAAATCGTCAAGCCCGAGTTCTTCAATTCGATGACCACCTACCACGGCCTGATCATGGTGTTCGGCGCGATCATGCCTGCCTTCGTGGGTTTCGCGAACTGGCTGATCCCGATGCAGATCGGCGCGCCGGACATGGCGTTTCCGCGGATGAACAACCTGTCGTTCTGGCTGCTGCCGCCGGCAGCCCTGCTGCTGATCGGCGCGCAATTTGCGCCGGGCGGCGGCGCGGGCGTGGGTTGGACGATGTACGCACCGTTGTCGACGCAGGCCGGTCCTGCCATGGATATGACAATTTTTGCGATTCACATCCTCGGCATGTCGTCGATCATGGGCTCGATCAACATCATCACCACCATCCTCAACATGCGCGCGCCGGGGATGACGCTGATGAAAATGCCGCTGTTCTGCTGGACCTGGCTGATTACTGCCTACCTGCTGGTCGCGGTAATGCCGGTGCTGGCCGGTGCGGTCACCATGACGCTGACCGACCGCCATTTCGGCACCCACTTCTTCAACGCCGCAGGCGGTGGCGACCCGGTGCTCTACCAGCACATTTTCTGGTTCTTCGGTCATCCCGAGGTCTACATCATTGCAATTCCCGCCTTCGGCGTGGTGTCGCAGGTGATCCCGGCGTTTTCCCGAAAGCCGCTGTTCGGTTATGCCTCGATGGTGTACGCCACGGCGTCGATCGCCATCCTGTCGTTCATGGTCTGGGCGCACCATATGTACACCGCCGGCATGCCGGTGGAAGCGCAGCTCTACTTCATGTACGCGACGGTGCTGATCGCCGTGCCCACCGGCGTCAAGGTGTTCAACTGGGTGGCGACGATGTGGAAGGGGTCGCTGACCTTTGAAACCCCGATGCTGTTCGCGATCGGTTTTCTGTTCCTGTTCACGCTCGGCGGCTTCACCGGACTGGTGCTGTCGATCGTGCCGGTCGATGTCCAGTTGCATGACACCTATTACGTGGTTGCGCATTTCCATTACGTGATGGTGGCCGGCGCGCTGTTCTCGGCCTTCGCCGGCATCTACTTCTGGCTGCCGAAATGGACCGGCCGGATGTACAACGAGACGCTGGGCAAATGGCACTTCTGGCTGTCACTGGTATTCTTCAACGTCACCTTCTTCGTGCAGCACTTCCTCGGCCTGGCCGGCATGCCGCGCCGCATTCCCGACTACTCGCTGCAGTTCGCCGAGTTCAACATGATCTCGTCGATCGGCGCTTTCGGTTTTGGTCTGTCGCAGTTGCTGTTCCTCTACATCGTCATCAAGACCATCACCAGTGGTGAGAAGGCTGCGGACCGGCAGTGGGAGGGTGCGGACAGCCTCGAATGGACGCATCTGCCGTCGCCGGCGCCGTGGCACAGCTTTGAGACACCGCCGGTGATCAAGTAACTTCATGACGCAGCTCGAGGTCAAACGCAGCAACCGTCGTACGGCCATAATGCTGTGGCTGATTGTCGCCGCGTTTTTCTTCGGCGTGATGATCAAGTATTACCTGCTGAACCGATGAAAAACGAACGCGCCAACCGCCGGGTGATGACCAGGCTGTCGATATTCGCCGTGGCGATGTTCGGCTTCGGTTTTGCGCTGGTGCCGTTCTACGAAAAGATCTGCGAAGTTACCGGCATCAACAACCTGATCAAGCCGGCGGCCGCGGTCGAGAACACCCAGATCGACAGGTCGCGGTGGGTGACGCTGGAGTTCGATGCCAATGCGCACGGGCTGCAGTGGGATTTCAGGCCGGTGCAGCGCAGTGTGCGGGTGCATCCGGGTGAGATGGTCCAGATCGAATATGACGTGCGCAACAACGGCGCCAACGCAATCGTCGGCCAGGCGATCCCGAGTTATGGCCCTAAACATTCGGCGCCCTTCGTCAAGAAGCTGGAATGTTTTTGTTTCAAGCAGCAGCCGCTGCAGGCCGGCGAGGCCAAACGCATGCCCGTACAGTTCGTCATCGACTCGACGCTGCCGGCGGATGTGAACACGATTACGCTGTCGTACACCTTTTTTGAAGTGAAGGGCGCTTCAACGGCCCCGGTCAAAAGCGGCGGGTAGGACTGATGGAGGGTGTAATGGAAACCAAACCGCGCAAGGCCACGCTGCTGCAGGTGATACGCATGGTGTTCTCGGCGTTTATCGGCATCCGCAAGCGCGGGGAGCATGAGAAGATTGAAGTGACGCCGGCGCAGGTGATCATGGTCGGGATCATTGCCGGGGCAGCTTTTGTGGCAACCATCGTGTCCGTGGTGCGGCTCATCACCCGCTGATGGTTGCTGATCGGGAAACGCAAGAATAAACGCAGGGATTCAGGGAGAAACCAGCATGTCAACGCAAACTTCAGGCAATTATTATCTGCCGCAACCGTCTCACTGGCCGATCGTCGCCGCGACCGCCATGGGTTTCCTTGGCTTCGGCGCGTCCTATACCGTAAACCACATGCCGCTGGGTTATGCGCTGCTGGGTATCGGTTTCCTGATCCTGTTTTTCATGTTCGCCGGCTGGTTCACCACCGTGGCCCATGAGTCCGAAGCGGGCAAATACAACAAGCAGGTCGACGTTTCTTTCCGCTGGGGCATGAGCTGGTTCATTTTTTCGGAAGTCATGTTCTTCGCCGTGTTTTTCGGCGCGTTGTTCTACATGCGCGTGATCTCGATTCCGGATTTGGGTTCGCTCGAACACCAGCAATTGCTGTGGCCCGGATTCAAGGCCGACTGGCCGGCGACCGGTCCCGGCATCAAGGAAACCTTCTCGCCGATGGGAGCATGGGGCATCCCCGCATTGAACACCGCGCTGCTGCTGACTTCCGGCGCGACACTGACCTGGGCGCACTGGGGGATGCTGAAGAACAACCGCACCCAGCTGATCTGGGGTCTGGTGATGACCATCGCGCTGGGCATGATTTTCCTCGGCTTCCAGGTCTACGAATACGCCTACGCCTACTCCGATCTGAACCTCAAGCTGACGATGGGCGCGTACGGCGCGACATTCTTCATGCTGACCGGCTTCCACGGTTTCCATGTGACGGTCGGCACCATCATGCTGTGGGTGATCCTGTTCCGCAGCGTCGCCGGTCACTTCACCGCCGAGAGCCATTTCGGTTTCGAGGGTGTGGCCTGGTACTGGCACTTTGTCGACGTGGTCTGGCTGTTCCTGTTCGTTGTGGTTTACTGGCTTTAGTATTTTCTGGGATTCAAGGCAGCGAATCGCGCAATCGGCAAATAACCGGAAAAGCGCGATTTGCACGGGGAGGATGTACCCCTGCCGGGGGATTGGGCGCCGCGTGATCGCGGCGTTTTTTTTGCGTGTTCCGGCGGCGGTGCCGGGGGAACCGGGCGTGCAGCCCGGGGTCAAAGCCTTGTCGTGATCAGGCCGAAGTGAAAGCCCAGCATCAGCAGCAGGAACAAGGTGATCGACAGCGCGATGCGGACAGTCAGCGCCTTGGCCGTGCGTTCGGTGGTGCCGCGATCCTTGACCATGTAATACAGGGCGGAACCGAGGCTGCCGAGGATGACGATGATGAACAGTATGACGATGATACGCATGGCAGTTGCAGTTTAACCCAACGGGTCTTGTGGTGGCAGCGATCAGCTTTGGAGCTTACGAATTCCGCCCGCGGCGCTGGGGCAGCGTTGCCGCTGTTGCCGGCATTGCGCTGACGCTGGCGCTTGGGCAGTGGCAGATCGGGCGGGCGCAGTACAAACAGAACTTGCAGGAACGTTATGACGCCCAGACACGGGAGCCCGCGCTGCGCATCGGCGGGCAGCCGGTGGCACGTGACGGCATCCTGTTCCGCCGTGTCGAAGTGCGTGGCGAATTTGTGCCGCAGCACACTGTGTTCGTCGACAACCGCATTCATCAACATCGGCCCGGCTATCATGTGGCGACGCCCATGCGTATTGCCGGATCGCAGCGTTACGTGCTGGTCAATCGCGGCTGGATGGCTGGCAACCGCGACCGCAGTCTGCCGCAGGTGAATACGCCCGCCGGGGAACAGCTGGTGCAGGGGATTGCCGTCGCGTACAGTGAACGTTATCTCGAACTGTCGACAGAGGTGGCCGAAGGCCGCATCCGCCAGAACTTGGTGCTGGAGCGTTACCGGCAGGAGACCGGCCTCGACCTGCAACCCTTCGTGATCCAGCAGGGCAGCAATGCCGACGATGGCCTGGTGCGGGTATGGAACCGGCCCGACCTCGGCCGCAACACACACCTCGCTTATGCCTTCCAATGGTACGCACTGAGCCTGGCCATTTTTATTTATTACCTGGTGACCCATGTCAAACGACGTCCCGCCGCAAAGCCGTAGAACCCTGTGGCTGGTGGCCGCGGTCTGCATCGCGCCTTTTGTCGCTTCGTTCACGGCCTATTATTTTTACCAGCCTGAAGGCCGGGTGAACTACGGCGAACTGATGGCGGACAAACAACTGCCTGTTACTGCGCTGAAACTGACCGACGGCAAAACCTTTGCGCTGTCGCAGTTGCGCGGCAAATGGCTGTTCGTCACGGTGGATGACGCGGCCTGTGATGCCTATTGTGAAAAAAAACTGTGGCAGATGCGCCAGGTACGCAAGACGCAGGGTAAATATCCCGAACGCATCGAGCGCGTGTGGCTGATCACCGGCGGCGCCCAGCCGGCGCCGCGTTTGCGCGAAGAGTTCGAGGGTACCTGGCTGGTCGATGCCGCCGGCAGTGCAGTGCTCGAGGCTTTGCCGCATGCCGGTGCACGCAGCGACCATATTTATCTGGTCGATCCGCTGGGCAATCTGGTGCTGCGGTATCCGCGCGAAGCCGACCCCAGCCGCATGCGCAAAGATCTGGAGCGTCTGCTCAAAGTTTCACGCATTGGCTGATTTTCGCCGGCAGCACTCATAACTAATTGTTTTTATTGATATTTTAACCATGTTCCGAAAACTGGTCTGGTTCGCGGTGATTTACACCTTCGTCGTCGTCGTCGTCGGCGCCTATGTGCGTCTGGCCGATGCCGGGCTTGGCTGTCCCGACTGGCCCGGTTGTTATGGCGAACTGACGCCGCATCATGCCAAGGACGACATTGCCCAGGCCGTGGCCGAGCAAGGAGGGACTCACGGGCCTGTTTCGCTGAGCAAGGCGTGGAAGGAAATGTTCCATCGCTACATTGCCGGCGGACTGGGCCTGTTGATACTCGCCATCACGGTCATAGCCTGGGCGCGACGTCACCAGCTGCGGCAATCGCCATGGCTGGCCACCGGCTTGCTCGGATTGTTGATTTTCCAGGCGGCACTGGGCATGTGGACCGTGACGTTGCTGTTAAAACCGGTGATCGTCACGCTGCATCTGCTGGGCGGACTGGCGACACTGGCATTGCTGGTGCTGCTGGCCTTGCGCCAGCAGGTGCCCCCGGCCATTGCGCCTGCATCAGCAGCGCGGCTGCGGCCGTGGGCGGTGCTGGCGCTGCTGGTGGTGATTGCACAGATTGCGCTGGGCGGCTGGGTCTCGACCAACTACGCGGCGCTGGCCTGCGTCGATTTTCCGACCTGCCACAATGAGTGGCTGCCGCAGATGGATTTCCGCCACGGCTTCCAGCTGGTGCGCGAACTGGGCATGACTGCCGCCGGCACACACCTGAGTTACGACGCCATTACTGCGATTCACTGGACGCACCGGGTCGGCGCACTGGTGACGCTGCTGGTTGTCGGCGGTTTTGCGCTGGTGCTGGCGCGCAGTCCGGGCCTCGCCAGTTACGGCATTGCGCTGCTGTGCGTGCTGCTGGTGCAGGTGATGCTGGGTATTGCCAACATCCTGGGCGGACTGCCCTTGCTGGTGGCCGCCGGACACAACGCCGGCGCGGCGATTTTATTGGCGACCATGGTGGTGATAAACTTCGCCCTCCATTCGAGGCGCAATTTCTGATGTCTTCCACCGTTGCACGAACACCGCTGTATTCCCGCATCCAGCAGTTCTACGCGCTGACCAAGCCGCGCGTGGTGTCGCTGATTGTGTTTACCGCGGTGATCGGCATGTTTCTCGCGACTCCCGGCATGGTGCCGGTGACCATCCTGTTCGCGGCGACGCTGGGCATTGCGCTGGTGGCGGGTGCGGCTGCAGCAGTGAATTGTCTGGTCGAGCAGAAGATTGATGCGCTGATGATGCGCACCCAGGCGCGGCCGCTGCCGCGCGGGCAATTGACGTCACTGGAGACGATGATTTTTTCCGGCGTGGTCGGCGGCATCGGCCTGGCGTTGTTGTACCAATGGGTCAACGCACTGACCATGTGGCTGACGCTGGCGACCTTTGTCGGTTACGCGGTCATTTACACCGTGATCCTCAAACCGATGACGCCGCAGAACATCGTCATCGGCGGTGCCTCGGGTGCGATGCCGCCGGTGCTCGGCTGGGCTGCCGTGACCGGGGATGTGTCGCCGCAGGCGCTGACCCTGTTCCTGATCATTTTTGCCTGGACGCCGCCGCATTTCTGGGCGTTGGCGCTGTACCGCAAACATGAATACGCGAAGGCGGGCGTGCCGATGCTGCCGGTGACGCACGGCGACAAGTTCACGCGGCTGCATGTGTTGCTCTACACCATCATCCTGCTGGCGTGTTCGACGCTGCCCTTCGTGACCCGGCTGAGCGGAATGCCTTACCTCGTTGCGGCACTGGCACTGGGTGCGGTGTTCATGGCTTATGCGGTGAAAATCTATACCGATTACAGCGATGAACTGGCGCGGCGCACATTTCGCTTTTCGATTCTGTACCTCACACTCATTTTTGCTGCGCTGCTGATCGATCATTACCTGCAGCTTTTTTTCTGAACCCCGCCTGATGTTTCATCTGCAACGTTACTCTGCGGCCTTGCTCGTCATCGCCGGCCTGCTTTCGGCGACCGCTTGTACGGAAAAAGCCGAAGCGCCGCGCTTCAAGCTGACCGATGTCACCGGTGCCTCCTTCGGCAAGGATTTTGCGCTGACCGACCACAACGGACAGCGTCGCACGCTGGCCGATTTCAAGGGCAAGGTGGTCACGGTGTTTTTCGGTTTCACCCATTGCCCCGATGTCTGTCCGACCACGCTGGGCGAGATGGCAGTGGTGATGAAGGAATTGGGCAAGGATGCCGATCGCCTGCAGGTGCTGTTCGTGACCGTGGATCCCGAACGCGATACGGCGGAGGTGCTGAAACGTTATGTGCCGGCATTCCATCCGGCCTTCCTCGGCCTGAGCGGCAGCGCCGAAGATGTTGCGCGCACCGCCAAAGAGTTCAAGATTTTTTACCAGAAACAGAATCTGCCCAATGGCGGCTACACCATGGATCATTCCGCCGGCACCTACATCCTCGACGCTGAAGGCCGGCTGCGCCTGTTCGCGCAATACGGCATCGGCGCGCCGGCGCTGCTGCAGGATATCCGCCAGTTGCTGAAATAAATCCAGAAATAAATCCAGTAACTGAATCAAGCAGAATTAAAAAACCCCGGTCATGCCGGGGCTTTTTTTGACAGCGATTTTAAAAACATCCAAGCCGTTCAGGCGGTTGCGATCAGGCCTTTCATTTTGCCCAGCGCCTTGGCTTCGATCTGCCGGATGCGTTCGGCGGAGACACCGAATTCCGCGGCCAGATCATGCAGCGTCAGTGATTCCTGTTCAGTCAGCCAGCGCGCCTCGATGATGCGCCGGCTGCGCGCATCAAGGCTGGCCAGGGCTTTTTCCAGACCGGCGCTGCGCAGGCGTGCGGTCTGCGCGGTTTCCAGCAGTGCGCCCGGTTCGGCATTGTCCGCCGCGAGGTAGGCAATGGGCGCGTACTGTTCGTGCTCATCGTCGCCGGCCGGTTCCAGCGCCATGTCCTGGCCGCCGAGCCGGGTTTCCATTTCCACGACTTCCTCGGGTTTGACGCCAAGTTTGCGTGCGACTTCCTGTACTTCTTTCGCACCCAGCGTGCCCAAACCCTGCTTCATGCTGCGCAGGTTGAAAAACAGTTTGCGTTGCGCCTTGGTGGTGGCGATTTTCACCAGCCGCCAGTTGCGCAGCACGAATTCGTGGATTTCGGCGCGGATCCAGTGCATCGCGAACGACACCAGGCGCACACCGCGCTCCGGATCAAAACGTTTAACCGCCTTCATCAGGCCGATGTTGCCTTCCTGGATCAGGTCGGCCTGCGGCAGGCCGTAGCCGACATAGCCGCGCGCGATTGATACCACAAGGCGCAGATGTGACAGCACCAGGTGCCGGGCGGCATCGATATCGTCGCTGTCGCGGAGGCGCCGCGCGTACTCGGTCTCCTGCTCTTGGGTCAGCAGCGGAAAACGGTTGATGGTCTGGACGTAACTTTCCAGGCTCCCGGTCGCCGAAATCATCGGTAATGCGATGCCGCTCATGGTGGTGTTCCTCATGAAAAGAAGTCTAGCACTCCAAGTGTAAGAGTGCCAATGAGGGCTGGAGTTCCCTTTTGAGGGGCTGTGGATCGACAAACTGAATTGTTAAAAACGACAGATTAAGATGAAGCCTTGGAATTAATTAAGTTATTGATTATATTTAAATATTTGTATTATTACGGCTGTGTAGCGCGATAATAAACCTCAACCTGAAGGGGTTACTTCTGGAGGATATAGACGCCGCTTAAGGCGCTCTTTTCCCCGGCCCTAATCCCATCATTGTCGGAGATGCGGGCGGCCGGCTCTAATCCCCTCATTTCCCAGCGCGCCAGCAGAATGTTGTGACCGGCGCACTTGTCACTAGGCCTGTACAGGGTGTCCAAGGGTTCCGCTAAACCCAGTGCCTCCCGGAGTGTCACAACCCGACTTGTAATGATCACCTTGCCGTCCGTAAGGTGTGGGTGGTTTCATGCGCGTCCGATTAATACTCCGCGATATTTTGCCCAAAGCGACAAGAACGGGCATTGATGCTCCTGGGGCGTCTGGATGACGTCGCCGTATATTTGGGCTTTGGCAGCACTCATCTCGACCACCCCTTATCGGCATAACTTATTCACGGAAGCGATTCGAGCAAAAGGAGCGCTGTTTAGTGCCAGGATATCAGGCAACCTTATTTGAATAATAAGGAAACCTCATAAAGAATACCCGAGAAAAATCAATTCACGCTGAATGTCCAGAATTAATGCTGGAACTTTGTAAGCGCGATTTACTCCATGCCGGCGAACACATTTGGATAAAGTCGTAAACGTATTTTTGTAAATGGCGTTTGCGATTGATTAGCAAACTTGTGACCGATGGCGGGAACAAGTGCTTTGCGGATATTGCACGAAGGCCAGTGTCTTTTTTTGGGTTGTAAGTAACTTCCGAAAGTACTGCAATACCGAGTAATTGTTCAACGCATGTTTTTATAACGTCGGCATCAATTGCACTCACCAGCAGCGTGGGATTCAACCCCTCCCTTTCAAAGGCGTGTATCAACTCCCTGCGACCGGTGAATTGCGGCTCATAGGTTATCAAAGGGAATTGAGCGAGACTTTTTAGTGAAATTCTGGCCTGTTGCACCAGTTTATGTTTGCGCGGAACAATGACTACACGGTCAAATTGACGCCATGGCACCACGAGGATTCCCCCTTTGTCTGCGGGAGCATCCGTTGTAACGCCTATATCAGCCTCCCCAGATGCAACCATCCCCGTAATTTGCTCCGGATTCCCATGGCGGATGATCATCTTTACTTTTGGGTGGCAGTCCGCAAACAACTTCATCACCTCGGGTAGCACATACCGCGCCTGGGTATGCGTGGTTGCGATAACGAGTGTTCCAACATTGGGTTGGCGTCGCTCCTGGGCAACGGATTCAATATTTTTGATTTCCTCCAACGCGCGATGGGCATAAGCAACGATCCGTTCACCATCAGCAGTAATTCCGGATAGTCTGTTTCCAGCACGCACAAAGATGTCGAGCCCAAGCTCAATCTCCAACATCCGAACCTGCTTGCTGATGCCTGGCTGAGAGGTATGTAACGATTGGGAGGCTTTGGAAATATTGAGGTCGTTTTGAGCAATCTCAACGATATAGCGACATTGTCGAAGATTCATGTGTATCTATTCCGTTTGGTTATATCTTCTTCCATTTTATTCTTACTAAGAATAGTGGGCGAATGCTATTCTTTTGAAATATTTCAAGGGAAATTTTGTGGATTACTCAAGCTATAAGCATCTCGATATTCAGCGTAATGGGCGGGTTCTGACTTTAAAAATAAATCGTCCCCCGATGAATCCGATTCACTTTGACCTGCATAACGAATTTTCGCGAATTTTCTATGATGTCCAGGTCGATCACGAATCCGATGTAATTGTTTTAACTGGAGCAGGAAACGTATTTTCGGCGGGTGGCGACATCCCGATGATGCAAAAGCGGATTGACGATCCAGAGCTCTTTAACCGGAAAAATCTGGAGATGAAGAAGATGATCTTCGGGTTGCTGGATCTTGAAAAGCCGATCATCGCCCGCGTAAATGGTGATTGCATTGGGCTGGGCGCGACCTTGGCCCTGCTATGCGACATCATCATTTCTGTAGACGACGCCCGATTTGGTGACCCGCACGTGAAGATGGGCTATGTGGCTGGGGATGGCGGCGCAGTCATCTGGCCGCAACTCGTTGGTTTTGCGAGGGCAAAGGAGTACTTGCTGACTGGTGACATGCTTACTGCAGTGGAGGCTGAGCGCATTGGACTTATCAATCACGCAGTGCCTCGTGACAAGCTTGATGAAAAGGTAAATACGCTGACTGCCAAATTGGCTGCTGGCTCAACCAAAGCAATCAAATGGACCAAGACTTGCACGAACATACCCCTGCGCCAGTTGGCCCACTCCATCATGGACGCATCTCTGGCCTATGAGGCAATTACCAATATGGGGGCAGATCACCAGGAAGCCGTCACTGCGTTCCAGGAAAAGAGAAAGCCAAATTTCACGGGCAGCTGATCGCTCTGCAATTGCCCATTAAGACAATCACGATCGCATAAACCGAACTTAAGAAAAAATCTCCATGTCTAAAGCACTTGAACATCTTCGCGTTCTTGATATGAGTCGCGTACTTGCAGGGCCATTTTTGGCGCAGAACCTCGCTGACTTTGGTGCAGACGTAATCAAGATTGAACGTCCACATCACGGGGACGAGACGAGAACATTCCCGCCGTACCTTAAACGAGCGGACGGTACACAAACGGAAGACTCTGCTTACTACATGTCGATAAACCGGGGAAAGCGATCGGTCACAATCGATATTTCAAAACCCCTTGGGCAGGACCTGATTAAACAGCTTGCTGCCCAATCCGATGTGTTGATTGAAAACTACAAAGTTGGTGATTTGAAGCGTTATGGCCTTGATTACGCGAGCATCAAGGCTGTTAAGCCCGACATCGTTTACTGCTCGATCACCGGCTTTGGGCAGACGGGCCCATATCGAAATCGCCCTGGTTATGACTACATTTTTCAGGCAATGAGCGGGCTCATGAGCATCACCGGTGAGCGTGATGACTTGCCAGGTGGTGGGCCGGCGAAGGTTGGCCTCGCGATTTGTGATGTGATCACAGGAATTTATTCGAGTTTTGCGGTTATGGCAGCACTTGCCCATCGAGACAAGAGCGGCGAAGGCCAGCACATTGACATGTCGCTTCTTGATGTTGCTATTGCAACAATTTCCCACATCAATATGAACTATCTGGTTGGCGGGATCGTTCCTAAGCGCATGGGTACTGCGCACCCGAGCATTGTTCCCTATCAGGTTTTCAATGCGGCAGATGGTCAAATGGTTGTAGCGGTTGGAAACGACACCCAGTTTTCAAAGTTATGTCAGACCCTCGGCGTGGCGGCTCTTCCGGCTGATGAGCGATTCCGCACCAATGTAAGCCGCGTCAAAAATCGCGATGAACTTGTGCCAATTATTCAAGCGAAATTCCGGGAAAAACCGGTAGCGCACTGGATTGATACGCTCACAAGCATAGGCGTTCCTTGTGGTCCGATTAACAACATCAAGCAAGTCTTTGATGATCCTCACATAAAGTCGCGAGGTATGAGGGTCGAAGTAGACCATCCGCGGGGAGGAAGGGTGTCTATGCTTGCCAATCCTGCGCGCCTTTCAGTGACCCCGCCAACCTACGAAAGAGTTCCTCCGCAGCTGGGCGAGCATACGCAAGAAGTTCTCCGTAATGTTTTGAATCTGGATGATCTAGCAATTGAAGCGCTTGCAAACGCTGGTGTCATATAAAGACTCGAGGAACCTCAATTGAAGATTACTGACGCTCAAGTGCACATCTGGGGGGCGGACACTCCGGGCCGTCCTTGGCCTAAACGAACTGCAGCGCAACGTCCTGTTCCGCTGGGCACCGATGAGCTGATGCGGGAAATGGATGCTGCAGGAGTGGGGCGCGTCATTCTTGTTCCGCCGTCATGGGAAGGCGATCGCAATGATCTCGCGAACGAGGGATTTCTCCAGCACCCTGAACGATTTCGAATCATGGGGCGATTAGATACTGACGCACCCGAAGCACGCAAGGTTTTTGAATCCTGGACCCAGCAGCCGGGAATGCTCGGTGTGAGATTCATTTTCAGCAATCCATTGCTTCAAGAACCACTTCTTGCCGGACGAATGGACTGGTTCTGGGTGGCGGCCGAGAAAGTGGGGATTCCGGTCATGGCCCTCTTTCCTTACGATCTCATGGATCACGCAGACCGAATCGCTGAGCGGCACCCCAATTTAAAGCTTGTGGTAGATCATATGGGACTCACAGGATCGGGCAAGGATCAGCCGGCATTCGAGGGTTTTGAAAAAATGCTTGTGCTTTCACGTCATGCCAATGTGGCAGTGAAAGCCAGTGCAATTCCCGTATTCACCAGCGACCCTTACCCGTATCGAAATACACATCAGTACATCAAGCGAACTTATGAGGCATTCGGACCTAAACGGATGTTTTGGGGATCGGATCTTTCACGGCTCCCTTGCACCTATCGACAATGCATCACCTTGTTTACTGAGGAGCTTCCCTGGATTTCCAAAGTCGATCAGGAGTGGATTATGGGTCGCGGTATCAATGAATACTTGGGCTGGCACTAACACAAATAGGACATTCAAAATGAGCGATGAATTGATACTGCTTGTTCCAGAGGCACCCGCTGCCGAGCCAGAAGTTGTAAATGCTCAACAGCGCAAGCCCGACGTTGATGCTTTGCGAATTGGCCTGCTTGATAACAGCAAGGCGAATGCCGATCATCTGCTCCGGATGTTGGCTGAAAATGTCGCCATTGCGATGAAGGTCAAGTCGGTTACATCGATCCGGAAAGGCAGTGTCGCAATTCCTGCAAAGGCCGAAATTCTTGACCAATTGGCGCGCGAGTCGGATCTCGTTCTTAGCGCCATGGCCGATTGAGGGTCATGCACGTCGTGGAGTGTCCACGACATGTGTGAAATGCGAAAGCGTGGAGTCTCCGCGGCTGTTATTTGCTCGGAACCCTTCGTGAAGCTCGCTAAAATCCAAGCAAAAGTGTTTGGGGTGCCCGATCTTGCGTTAATTGTTATACCGCACCCCCTCGGGGGATTGGATATGGCCGCGGTCAAAACCCGCGTTGATGCAGCCAACCCGCAATTGCTTGCGTTGATCAGGCAGATATCCAAATGAGTTCACTTGAGGCATGGATTCAGCAGCCAAATTCGACTGTTCGTTCCGAGAACGACCTCAAGAAGGTCAACAGATTATTTCAGGATCGAGGCTGGAGTGACGGTCTGCCCATTATTCCTCCAACCGCCGACCGGGTTCGTGAGATGCTGTCCTACTGTGATCGCCCCTGGGATATTCCCATTGGGAAGGTTGCACCAAGATATGGTGAAGCCACTCCGATTCGACTTGCAGTTAATGCGGTGATGGCGGGTTGTGAGCCCGAATATTTTCCGGTGATTATGGCTACTGTCGAGGCCATATGCGATCCCGCTTTCAACCTCTACGCGCTACAGGCGACAACACATCCTTGCGCACCCTTGCTGATCGTGAATGGGCCTATAGCGCGTGAACTGAATATCAACGCCGGAATTAACGCATTTGGTCAAGGCTGGCAGGCTAATTCCACCATAGGACGTGCCATTCGCTTAACGCTCATGAATATCGGCGGGGGATATCCGGGTGCCGGCGATATGGCGACTTTAGGCGCCCCTTCAAAATTCAGTTTTTGCGTCGCAGAGAATGAAGCGGAAAATCCGTGGTCTTCCTTAAGCGTTGAGCGAGGGTTTGATCAAAACACAAGCACCGTGACCGTTGTTGGCGCGGAGCCTCCGCACAATGTTAACGACCATGCCAGTAGCACAGGCATTGGTATTCTAAAAATGGTTGCTGGAACGATGAGAACAACCGGCAATAATGATATTTACAACTATCAAGAAGGGACCTATCCGCAGCCACTGGTTGTCTTTGGGCCGGAGCACGCGAAAACAGTGTTCGGGGACGGGTATGGAAAAAAAGAGGTACGGGAATACTTGTTTGAGCACGCTCGTGTACCGCTGGGGGAGTTCTCTCAAGAGAACATAGACAACCGTTTTCGTCGCAAGTATGGCGATGCGCCACTGGATTTGCTCATCCCCATTTTTAAGCGGCCGGAGGATTTGTTGATCGCTGTCGTAGGCGGCCCCGGGAAACATTCAGTTGTCATTCCGACATTTGGTGCGACGCAAGCGATTACCCGGGCGATTTCCCACGCGGATGGTCGTCCCGCGCGCTTGATCGCTGATCTAAAGATTAATTAATTTAATAATTGAAATTACAGCAAGGAGGAGTATATGAAACTGCTAAATCAAGCCCTTACATTTGCATTCATTAGTCTGTTTGCAATACCGGTATTCGGGCAGAACGCGGCCAAAGACTACCCTGCGAAATCGGTACGCTGGATCGTGACGTTCACGCCAGGTGCGTCTAACGATATCGTGGCCCGATTAATGGCAGGCAAGTTGTCGGAAATGCTGGGACAGCAATTCATAGTTGATAACCGTGGCGGTGCCGGCGGTCTAATCGGAGCTGAGATTGTTTCTATCGCACAACCCGACGGTTATACCCTGCTGTTTACCAATCCGGCGCCGAACATCAATGCGCCATTGATGGCAATGAAAGCTCCATACAGCCTGGATGATTTTGCTCCTATCGTTTATTTTGGATACACCCCCTTAATAGTTGCAGCGCATCCCTCGTTTCCCGCTAAAACCCCGAAGGAGCTTATCGCGACACTTAAGGCGAACCCCGGTAAGTACGCATGGGGATCGTCGGGCAATGGAAGCAGCCTTCACATTGGACTGGCTCTGTTTCAGGGAGCAACCGGTGTAAATGTCATCCACATCCCATACAAGGGAACCGCTCCAGCGCTATTGGACTTAGTGAGCGGGCAGATTCAGTTGATGTACACAACGAAGGTTTCTTCAGACGGGCAGGTTAAGGCAGGTCGGGTCAAAATTCTTGCGGTGGCAAGTGCAAAACGCAGCCAAGGGCTGCCGGAGGTTCCGACACTTGCTGAATTCGGCATCAAGGACGCCGAGGCTGTTACCTGGTTTGGCATGGCTGCCCCTGCAAAAACACCGCGCGCTATCATCGATAAGCTAAACACGGCATCCAACAAAGTCCTCGCGATGCCCGATGTCAAAAAACGCCTTGAAGAGAACGACGTCGACATTCAAGGTGGAACACCTGAAGAATTCGGCCGTTTTATGAAGAAGGAAGCAGAACGGGTTAAGCAGCTCATTAAAGCTGGTGTCATCAAGAAGGGCTGAAATCACCCTCCGATAGCTCCGAAGTATTTTTATGGGAGGGATTTCAATGATAGGGGGGGGGACATGAATTTCAATAATGCCCGAGACGGTTTGGCCTCGTTTGTCAGTAAGACCAACTATAAAAATGTAAGTCCCGAGGCCATTCACGCAGCCAAGCGGTTTTTGCTGGACTCCCTCGCATGTATCGCGGGCGGATGGAACGAACCCTCAGCGAGAATTGCTCGCGCCGTATCGGAAGATCTTGGGGGGTCAAAAGATGCACATCTGTTGCTGACTGATAAAAAAACATCAGTTGTAAATGCAACCCTTGCTAATGGAATTGCTTTGCGAGCGTTGGATTTGATCGATATGTACCATTCCCTTGATCACGCCCATCCCTGCGAAATGACGATTCCTCCGGCGCTGGCCGTCGGACAGAAAATGCGTTCAAGCGGTAAAGACGTTCTTACCGCCATCGTTATCGGATATGAAATCTGCATGAAGTTTGCGGAAATCACTGGGAATACAAGAAAAGGGTGGGCTGGCACTGCAACATTGGGCCAATTCGCAACTCCACTTGTTGCTGGATATCTATTGCGGCTCAACCAATCCCGGTTGGCCGAAGCGGTGTCGATATCGGGTTCTCACAACGTTTCCCTTGCCATTGCTTACAACCTTCCAATAAGCATGACAAAAGATGCCTTGAATTCCTTTGCGGCACAAAGTGGTGTCATGGCTGCATTATTGGCCAAAAGAGGATTTACTGGTCCTGCTGGTGTTCTTGAAGCTCCCGGTGGTCTGTGGCCGCAGTTGGAGTCAAGCGCCACGGTTGAGACCTTGCTGGACGGTCTTGGAAAACCTTTCAGAATCACCAGGTGCGGTCTGAAAGATCACAAATTTGCAGCGATTGCGTGGTCGCACCCAGCCATTGAGGCTTTGCTGAAACTGCGCGCGGAATATGGCTTAACTCCCAAGAACGTTAAGGAGATTAAGGTGCGGGCAACGCGTAAGGTGGCAACTCGCATCGGGGATAAGGCCGGGGCAAAGCTAAGTCCCCTGGACACTCAATTCAGTGGTCAGAATATTCTCGCAACAGCCTTGAAATTCGGGGACCTTTTGCCAAAACGGCAGAAAATGTCTTCTGATCCCGAAGTAAGGGCGATTTCAAAGATCGTCAGGATTGAGCATGATCCCAGTCTTGATCATCTTTATCCAGAGAAAATGCCCTCGATTGTTGAGGTATTGACGGTAGCTGGCAAGCGGCTCTCGTGCCGCGTTGATTACCGACGGGGCGATCCTCAAAATCCATTGTCTGATAAAGACTTAGAAGAAAAGTTTAAGGCATTGACCGCGAAACATTTGTCGAAAGGATCAGCAAAGAAAGTTTGTGATTCAGTTTGGGACCTCGAGAAAATGCGGGATATTAACGAGTTAGCAATAAGATTCTCTAAGAATTGATTCTTGAATATCAATCATTCCCTGTGGAGGGTAGTGTGAAAATTCTTTTAATTGTATTGTCAGCCATCGCTTCATGCTCAGCACTTGCACAAAATTATCCGACACGCCCCATAACATTGGTTGTTCCCGCTCCAGCCGGTGGGCCAACGGATATTATTGGGCGCCAAGCAGCTCATGTACTAACCGGCCAGATTTCTCAAAATGTGATTGTCGAAAATCGCGGGGGTGCCGGTAACACGTTGGGCACAGATTTTGTGGCTCGAGCCAAACCGGATGGATATACGCTTGTTGTGGGTAGCCCCAGTTCCCACGCAATCGCTCCCAGCATTTATCCAAAGCTGCCATATGATCCAGTAAAAGATTTCACGCCGATTATCATGTTGGTCACGGCGCCGCTGGCACTTGTCACACATCCATCAGTGCCTGCGAAAAACCTTAAGGAATTTATTGCTTTAGCCAAATCGAAACCTGGGCAATTGAATTTTGGCTCGGGAGGTAGTGGGACCACTTCCCATTTGACGGGTGAATACTTCAATCTGGCGGCTGGAATAAAGGTTGTCCATGTGCCCTACAAAGGCAGTGGTCCTGCAACAACAGACTTGATGACGGGGCAGATCCAGATGATGTTTATCGGCGTTCATTCGTCTATTCCATTAATGCAAGCCAAAAAGCTTCGCGGATTGGGGGTGACAAGTCCCAATCGCTCGCCCCTGATTGCTGATCTGCCGACCATGGACGAAGCGGGCCTTAAAGGCTTTGTCGTCAACACCTGGTATGGAATTCTTGGGCCGGCTGGACTTCCCAAAAACATTGTTACGACATTAAACGATGCCTTCACAAAGGGGATGCGTGACTCCAGCCTTCGTCAACGCTTAGCGGATCAGGGGTTTGAAATTACGACTGGGAGCCCAGAGCAATTCGGGAAAGACCTGGCTCGTGAAATCGAAACCTGGGGTAAGGTGGTTAAGCAAGCTGGTGCTAAAGCAGACTAACAAATCAAGCGTCGATTACCGGTAAGACTATGAAAATTACAGAAGTTACAGGCATACCGCTTTCTTTTAAGCTGGAAAATGCACCGCGTAGAGGCAGCGGACAGCCGGTGAAAAAAGACATGGTAATCGTTCGGGTAAAAACAGAGGACGGAATAGTCGGGTATGGGGAGGCGCATCATGCGCTTGCCCCAACAGTTGTTGCCGACATCGTGAATTTCAATCTGGCGCCGATAGTTGTCGGGCAGGATGCCATGGCGGTGGAGGAAATATGGCAGAAGGTCTATGTCAAGCAGGGACAGACTCATGGTCCTGGTTGGTCGTTCTTTAAGGCCCTCTCTGGAGTCGATATTGCCCTGTGGGATGCGCGCGGCAAGGCTTTAAATCAGCCCGTATACAGCTTGCTTGGTGGAATTCGCAAAAAGATACGGGCTTACGCCGGCGGGGTCTGCCTCGGCTACCAACCGCCACCCCAGCTTTTGGAGGAAGCCCAAAAGTTTGTTTCCGCGGGATGGACGGCGTTGAAGCTTCGATTGGGTGATTCTGTCGAGCGAGATATCGAGCGGGTTAAATATATTCGAAAGCATCTTCCGGCTTCGATCGACATCATGGTTGATGTGAATACCCGCTACACCTACTTGGATGCGCAGCGTGTAATTCCCACTTTGGAGGAGTGTGGTGTCTTCTGGCTTGAAGAGCCATTTACACCCGACAATCTGGCTGATTACTCGCGCATCAATGCATCGACGCGAATTCCATTGGCTGGTGGCGAAAATCACTTTACCCGCTACCAGGCCCGGGAATTACTTGAGCGGTCTGCGGTGGATATTGTTCAACCAGATCCCTGTAAATCTGGGGGAATCACGGAATGCAAGAGAATCGCTGATCTTGCCTCAGCTTTCCGGCGGTCATTTGCACCACATACCGGAATGAGTGGAATTGATGGGGCTGCCTGTTTGCACCTACTTTGTTCCACATCCAACGCGCTCGTGTATGAAAGCGACTGCGCTGCCTTTAATCCATTCCGGGACGAATTAGTCCATGGTGGTCCGACCTTGGTGGATGGCTTTGTTGAACCTAACGAAAAGCCAGGGCTTGGTGTAGAAGTCGATGAGACGCTGTTCCCTAAACTTCCGGGCATTCCTGGTCCTTGCTACATTTGACCAAGCGCCCTGAGCTACTCCAGAGCTGACGGTCCCGATTGGGATTTCCACCAAAAGGGGCTTGGATCAGCGAAGATGTAAGCATTCGCTCACAAATAATTCATTTTGTGGGTGAGTTCAAGGGGGCTACATTTCTCTAAACGATTTAACAGTCAAAAAGCCCCACCTTCGCTTGATGGTGGCGCTTTTTTGCTTGAGGATGGGGGTCTGAAGAACGGCGATAAAGAGTCACTTAAATCTATCGCTCCACAGCATTACAAAAATAGCAATAAAAACAAATGGTTATTATGGATTGTAAGCGTGCAGATGACGCCGCACCGATAACCAGGCACCGAACCAGCCGAGTGTGGCGGCAAACAGCAGCGCCGCCAGACTGTCGCTGGCGGTCAAGTGCCCCAGTTGCAGCGGAATGCCGTAGAGCGCGGCCAGTGGCTGCAACTGCGCGTTGAACACCAGCAGGGCGATCCAGATCATCAGCCAGGCCGCGGCACCGCCGGCGGCGCCGAGGATGCCGCCGAAGTACAGAAACGGCCGGCGGATCCAGCCGTCGGTGGCCCCGATCAGCTTGGCGACTTCGATTTCATCGCGCTGGGTGAGGATCTGCAGGCGGATGGTGTTGAAAGTGATCGCCACCAGCGCCAGCGCCAGCGCTGCGGCCAGCATCAGCACCGCATAACGACCAAGCGCGAGCAGGCTGTCGAGGCGCCGCGCCCAGTCCGAGTCGACATGCACTTCGGCCACCCTGGGCCAGCCTGCGAATTCGGCGCGCAGTGTTTCCAGTGCCGCGGCGTCGCTTGCGGCCGCAGTGACCACAAAAGCGTCAGGCAAGGGATTATTGGGCAATCCGGCAATGACATCGGCGAGGCCGGCGCGCGACTTCAGTGTCTCCAGTGCCTGGGCGCGCGGTACAAAACGGAAACCGGCGAGACCGGCCTGTGATTTCAGCCGTTGCTCGATGGCGCGCGCATCGCCGGCCGCCGCATCCTGTGCCAGAAACACACTGAGCTGCGGCTGCGGCGAAAAATCGCGGGCCAGTCCCTGCAGGTTGGCGAGCAGCACATAAAACCCCAGCGGCAGTGCCAGCGCGGTACCGATGACCGCGATGTTGAACAGGCTGGCCAGCGGCGCGCTGGTGAGTCGGGCCAGGGTGCCGGTGCAGGCGCGACGGTGCGCGGCGAGCCAGTTTTTCATGACACGACCCTGCCGCCGCGGATTTCGATCAGCCGCGGCTGCAGCCGCGCCGCGAGCTGCATGTCGTGGGTCGCCAGCACCACAGTCACGCCGACCTGGTTGAAATCGCGAAACAGGTCACCGATGCCGGCGGCGTAATCGGCATCGAGATTGCCGGTGGGTTCGTCAGCGAGCAGGATCGCCGGCCGGTGCACGATGGCACGCGCGATGCACAGCCGCTGCTGCTCGCCGCCAGACAGCGTGATCGGGTGCGCTTTTTCCTTGTGCAGCAGGCCGACCTTGTCGAGTGCGGCGCGGGCGCGGCCCGCGCCCTCACGGCGGTCGAAACCGGTAATGTCCAGCGGCAGCATCACATTGTCGAACACGCTGCGGTCGAACAGCAGCTTGTGGTCCTGGAACACCAGTCCGAAGTTGCGGCGCAGGAAGGGGATGCCTTGCGCGCGCAACGCACCGATGTTCTGGCCGTTGACGATGACCGACCCTGCGCTGGGCCGTTCGATGGCGGCCATCAGTTTCAGCAAAGTGCTTTTGCCGGCGCCGGAATGGCCGGTGATGAACACCATTTCGCCGGTTGCGATGTTCAAGGTGACATCCGCCAGCGCCTCGTGGCCGCCGGCATACCGCTTGTAGACCTTGCTGAGGACGATGTCGGTCACGCGATATCGGTCATGTGATGCGGGTCACGAATCGAGCAGTGCGGCAACAAAATCTTCGGCGATAAAAGGGCGCAGGTCGTCCAATCCTTCGCCGACGCCGATAAAACGCACGGGTATGGATTTGCCGCCGGCGCGGCTGTGAGCGATGGCGGCGATCACGCCGCCCCGCGCCGTGCCGTCGAGTTTGGTCAATGTGAGTCCGGTGACCCCGATCGCGGCATCAAACGCGGTCAACTGTGCCAGCGCGTTCTGGCCGGTATTGGCGTCGAGCACCAGCATCACTTCGTGCGGCGCGCCGGGCAGCGCCTTGTCGATCACGCGTTTCACCTTGCTGATTTCTTCCATCAGGTGCAGCTGTGTCGGCAGCCGGCCGGCGGTATCGGCGAGCACGATGTCGATGCCGCGGGCTTTTGCGGCGTTGACTGCATCGAAGATCACCGCAGCGGCATCACCGGACTCCTGTGAGATCACCGTGACATTGTTGCGTTCACCCCATGCCTCGAGTTGCTCGCGCGCCGCGGCGCGGAAGGTGTCGCCGGCGGCGAGCAGCACGGATTTGCCCTGGGCCTGGAAATAATGCGCGAGTTTGCCGATGGACGTGGTTTTGCCGGCGCCGTTGACTCCGGCGAGCATAATCACAAACGGGCGGTGGCTGTCGACATCCAGCGGTCGCGCGGCGACTTGAAGCAGGTCGAGCAGGGCTTCGCGCAGGGCGCTGCGTAATTGTGCCGCTTCGCTGTAGCGTTCGCGCCTGGCACGGCTGCGCAATTTTTCCAGCAGATGTGTGGTCGCGGCGACGCCGACATCGGCCGTCAGCAGCACGGTCTCCAGTTCTTCGTAAAACCCTTCGTCGAGCTTGCGGCCGGCACCAAACAGCCCGCCCAGACGCTCGCCGAGCTGGACGCGGCTTTTGCTGAGCCCCTGTTGCAGACGCGCCAGCCAGCCCGTGGCGGGTGCGGCAGCATCGGCGGGATCGGGTTTTTTAAGGAAACCAAACATGGATTTGGCGGTCTGACCCCGGCAGCGCATTTCCGGCGCTGCGCAAAAGTGGAAATTGAAAAATAGAAATTAAGTGAGATGCCATTGAGGCAGTTACAATTCTAACAGGGCGCTGCACAGCCGCAGCAATCCGCAGGCTTGATAAAGCCTTGTTTGACTAAGTCTTTTCAGGTCGCCGACCTGATTAACTGACGGGAAACCATGAATCCAGTAATCAAGTTTTTCAGCATGTTCGTTGCCGCGTGGCTGTTGCTGCCGGGTGGCGCATCCGCCGCACAGCCGGCCGACGAGGTCGCGGTGCGCGAGTTGGCCAACGGATTGCGCGTGGTCGTCAAGCCCGACCGGCGCGCGCCGGTGGTGGTGAGCATGGTGTGGTACCGCATCGGCAGCATCGACGAGCAGAACGGCGTCACCGGTGTTGCGCATGTGCTGGAGCACATGATGTTCAAAGGCACGAAGACCGTGGCACCCGGCGAATTTTCAAGGCTGATTTCCTCCGCCGGCGGCCGTGACAACGCGTTCACCAGCCGCGATTACACCGGTTATTTCCAGACGCTGCACAAATCCGCGCTGCCGCTGTCGTTCCGGCTGGAAGCGGATCGCATGGCGAATCTGGTGCTGTCGCCGGAGGAATTCGCCAAGGAACTGAAAGTGGTGATGGAGGAACGGCGCCTGCGCACCGACGACCGCCCGCACGCCATGGTTTATGAGCGGCTGATGGCGACCGCGCTGGCTGCGCATCCATACCGTAATCCGATCATCGGCTGGATGAGCGACCTTGAACACCTGAGTGTTGCCGATACCCGCGTGTTCTACGACGAGTGGTACGCGCCGAACAATGCCACCGTGGTGGTGGTCGGCGATGTGGCGCCGGCTGAAGTATTTGCGCTGGCCGAGCAGTATTTCGGCGCGCTGCCGCGCAAGACGCTGCCGCCGCGCAAACCGCAGGACGAGCCGCCGCAGTTAGGGCTGAAGCGTCTGACGGTCAAGGCGCCCGCAGAACTGCCGTACGTGCTGATGGCGTACCGCGTTCCGGGCCTGAAAAAACCGGCCACCGACTGGGAGCCGTACGCGCTGGATATGCTGGAAAGCATCCTCAGCGGCAATGACGCCGCCCGATTGCCGCAGAAGCTGGTGAAAACGGATCTGGTCGCGACCTCCGCAGGTGCCAGCTATGACGGCGTCGGCCGCGGCCCGGCGTTTTTTTATCTCAGCGGTTCGCCGGTGGCAGGGCGCAGTGCGGAACAACTGGAACAAAATTTGCGCCGCGAGGTTAAACGCGTGGTCGACGAAGGCGTCACCGACGAGGAACTGAACCGGGTCAAAGCCCAGGTCATTGCCGCGCAGGTATTCCAGCGCGATTCGATGTTTTTCCAGGCGCGGCAGATCGGTTCAATGGAAACCATCGGGTTTTCGTATCGCGACCTTGACCTGTATATCGAGAAACTGAAACTGGTGACCGCAGACCAGGTGCGGGAAGTCACCCGTAAATACCTGATCGACGATGTGCTGACCGTGGCCTATCTCGATCCGCAGCCGCTGGAGGGCGCGCCGCGCCGCGCCGCAGCCACGGGAGTCCGTCATGGCAACTAATATGCTGAGCATCTTCAGACCGGTCCTTGTCGCCGCGTTGTTGTGCGTGGCCCAGCAGGCTTTGGCCATCCTGCCCATCGAGCAATGGCAAACGTCATCCGGCGCCAAAGTCTTTTTTGTCGCCAACCGCGGCCTGCCCATGCTCGACGTGTCTGTGGATTTCCCGGCCGGATCCGGTTACGACATCAGTGCAAAAGCGGGTGTGGCGGCGATGACCAACGGCCTGCTGCGCATGGGCGCGGACGGACTGGGTGAAGACGACATCGCCCGCCGCTTCGCCGATATCGGCGCCGCGCTGGGCGGGCGTTTCGATTCCGACCGCGCCGGATTGTCGTTGCGCACCCTGTCCGATCCGCAGCAACGCCTGCCGGCACTGGATTTGCTGGCGCGCCTCCTGCGTGCCCCGGCGTTCCCGGCGGCGGTACTCAGTCGTGAAAAAGCCCGCCAGATCGGCGCCTTGAAAGAAGCGGACCTGAAACCAGACAGCCAGGCCGGGCGCATGTTCTACCGGCTGGTGTTCCGCGAACACCCGTATGCCTTGCGCTCGGTCGGTGAGGTGGACACGGTTGGCGCCATGACCCGGGACGACCTGCTCGGATTTTATCAGCAGCATTATGTGGCGGAGCGCGCGGTGATCGCCATCATGGGTGATGTAACGCGGACGCAAGCCGAGGGTATCGCCGAACAGTTGACCCGCGGCCTGCCCCGGGCGAAGGGCGCAGTAGCGGCATTGCCGCCGGTGCTGCCGCTGGAGCGCGCGATCACGCGCGTGGTGGCGCACCCCGCGACGCAGAGCCATATCCTGATCGGCGCGCCGGGTATCCGCCGCAGCGATCCGGATTATTTCCCGCTGTTTGTCGGCAATCAAATTCTTGGCGGCGGCGGATTTGTGTCGCGCATCAACGAGGAGGTGCGGCAGAAGCGCGGGCTGGCGTATTCGGCGTACAGCTATTTTTCACCGCGACAGGTGCCGGGCCCGTTCGTGATCGGCATGCAGACGCGGCGCGACCAGGCCGACGAAGCGTTGGCCGTGACGCGCAAGACCCTGCGCGATTTTGTCAGCAATGGTCCGACCGAAAAGGAATTGCTGGCGGCAAAACAAAACATTGTCGGCGGCTTTCCGATGCGCATCGACAGCAACCGCAAGATCCATGAGTACCTCGCCGTGATCGGTTTCTACAACCTGCCGGTCAGTTATCTGGAGGACTTTGTTGCCAATATCGAGCGCGTCACGGTCGCCGACATCAAGACCGCGTTCGCGCGGCATGTTGATCCGGACAAACTGGTGACGGTGGTGGTTGGTGCCGACAAGGACCAGACGGTGACTGCGCCAGCCGCGCGTTGAGCGGTTTCCGGAATTTTTCATGAGCAGCAGCGCCCGTAAACACTGCGAAGTGCGCATCATCGGCGGCAGTTGGCGCAGCCGCCGCATCCGTTTTCCCGATCGTCCCGGTTTGCGCCCAACGCCGGACAGGGTGCGCGAAACCCTGTTCAACTGGCTGGGGCAGGATCTGACCGGCAGGGATTGTCTGGACCTGTTTGCCGGCAGCGGTGCGCTGGGTTTCGAGGCGGCATCCCGCGGTGCACGCCGTGTGACCTTGGTCGAAAACGATGCTGCGGCCTGGCGCGCATTGCAGGAAAACCGCGAAACGCTGGCGGCGACGACAGTGACCGCGGTGCGTGCCGATGCGCTAGAATTCCTGAAGAATCATCAGGATCGCTACCATGTGGTGTTTCTCGACCCGCCGTTTGCCGGTGACCACTGGCCACAACTGCTGCAGCGCTTGTCGCAGCGCCTGGTGGCCGGCGGATTTGTGTATTGTGAGCGCGCGCAGCCGCTGGCCGTGCTCGACGGGTGGGAAGTGGTGAAAAGCGGGCGTGCAGGACAGGTTAGCCATCAACTGTTGAAACGGGCCGAACATGCGAGTCAAGGATGAATAAAAAAGCGGTGTATCCCGGAACCTTTGATCCGATGACCCTCGGTCACGAAGACCTCGCGCGCCGTGCCGCGCGGCTGTTTGATCACGTCGTGCTGGCGGTGGCCGACAGCCGCACCAAACGGCCGTTGTTCACGCTGGCGGAACGCATCGACATGGCGCGGGACGCCCTGAAAGACGTCAAAAACGTCTCGGTCGAGGGATTCTCCGGGCTGTTGATGCAATTCGTGCGCGAGCACGATGCGCTGGTCGTGCTGCGTGGTGTGCGCGCCGTATCCGATTTCGATTACGAATTCCAGCTCGCGGGCATGAATCGCAAGATGCACCCCGAAGTCGAAACCGTGTTCATGACGCCGGGCGAGGAATACATGTTCCTGTCAGCGACCCTGGTGCGCGAGATTTCAGTGATGGGCGGCGACGTGTCCCAATTCGTGTCGCCGGTGATCGCCGATCGGCTCAAGGCCAAGATCAAGAGCGCCTGACGATGGGTAAATCATGGCCTTGATGATCACCGACGAGTGCATCAACTGCGACGTCTGCGAACCGGAGTGCCCGAACGCGGCGATTTCCGCCGGCGAGGAAATCTACGTCATTGATCCGAAGAAATGCACGGAATGCGTCGGCCATTTTGACGAGCCTCAGTGCCAGAAGGTCTGTCCGGTGGATTGCATCCCGCTGGATCCCGGATATGAGGAGACGCGGGAGCAGTTGCAGCAGAAATACGAGCAGTTGATGGCGCAGAAGGCGACCTGACGCCGCCCTGAATTACGCTTTGAAATATCAGCGCCGCTGACAGGTCGGGCAGTAGCAAGTGGCGCGCTGCGCCTGACGCAATTCGCGAATGATGGCACCGCAACGCATGCAGGGTTCACCGGCGCGGCCATACACCGAGAAGTGGCTCTGGAAATTTCCCGCCATGCCGTCGCTGCCGACGTAATCGCGCAGTGAACTGCCGCCGGCGTTTATTGCTTCGGCTAAAGTTTTCTTGATTTCTTTGGCAAGCGCACCGCAGCGCGCGCGGCCGATGCGCTGCGCCGGAGTGCGCGGATCGATGCCGGCGCGAAACAAGGCTTCGTTGGCGTAGATATTGCCGACGCCGGCGACGACGTGGCTGTCCATGATCACCTGCTTGATCGCAGTACTGCGTGTGCGGATGGCGCGATGCAGTACTGCGCCGTCAAAATCCGCCGTCAGCGGTTCCGGTCCGATCGCCGCGAGCAACGGATGCTGCAGCGGATCGCCGGATTGCCATAACACCAAGCCGAAACGACGCGGATCGCGCAGGCGGACGATGCGGCCGTTGCCGAATTCAAGGTCGAAGTGATCGTGTTTTTCCGGCGGCGTCGCGGCATCGACCAGCCACAGCCGGCCGGACATGCCGAGATGCACGATCAATGCGCCCGGCGCAGCGTCCACCGGTGCGCAGGCGAACAGCAGATACTTGCCGCGGCGCGACAGTGCAGCGACGCGCGCACCGGCAAGACGGCGTTCGAGTCCGCGCGGCACCGGCTGACGCATGCCGCGATGGCGCACCACGGCGCGCACGATGTGTTGCTGCTCCACGCTGGATGCCAGGCCGCGGCGGGTGGTTTCGACTTCGGGCAGTTCAGGCACAGTTAAACTTATAAGCCATTGTTTTTATTAATTATTTTTAACGATGGCGGGTGGTGTTCCAGGCTTGCTCAATAGCGCCCGGCCCGCGGCCTCGAGAAACAGGTATTGCAAGCCGGTATCGCGCCGCCACAGCAGCAGTTGCGGCGCGCGTTGCAGGATGCCCAAGTCCAGCGCCGTGCCGTCGCGCAGGGTGATGCGAATTTCAGCCAGCGCCGGCCGTTTGTCATAAGGCTCGGCCTGTGCGGCCGACGCATGACGCCACTGATCGACGTAACGCTGCAGATCGTCCTGACTGATGTCCGCCGGCGGCGTCAGTGTCCAGCGTCCGTCTTTCTGGCTGAGACTGAATTCGGGCAAAGCAATAGCCACGGGTTGTTCCTCCTCGGACAACAGCACGCGGCGGATCAGTGCAAGTGCATTCGCCGGCAGCGCCGCACCGTGGCGCAGCGCGACGACGTACACCGTGTCGCCGCGCCTCACGTACTGTTCGCGGGTGACAGTATTGATGCCGCCGAAAGCGTACTCCACGTCATCAATGGTCAGCAGCGCCGCGGGCGCATCCAGATCGAAACGTTCCAGATCGGTCGCCGGCAGTTGCGCGCTCGGCTGTGCTTCGAGGATGGTCAGCATGCGCAGCACCTGGAATTCGTCGGCGCGGGCGCGCAGCGGTGCGGTGATCAGCCACTGCGCATCCTGCCGTTCCAGGGTGACGGCCGGCTTGCCGGGACGTTCCAGCGTGATGCGTTTTACCTGTGCCGATTGCAGCGTGGACAGCGCTTGTTTCGCCTGCTCATCACGGGAAGGTGTCAGCCAGACGAAATACGCCAGCGCTGCAACTGCGGCGAGCAACACCACATTCAGCAGCCAGCCGCGCTTCATGCCGGCGGCGTCAGGTCGCGTTGCGCCGGCGCCACCACACCACCCCGCCGGTGACGGCGAAGGTCAGCGGCAGCAGCAGCAGCACCACAAACGCGATCAGGTAGAGCTGCGTGCCGTCGATGTCGAGCCGGGTGTCGGCGGCAGGGCGCGGGTCGATGGTGGCCAGAGTGTCTTCGCCGGCCAGCCAGTTAAACATGCCGGTGCCGAGCGCGAGGTTGCCACCGTTGCCGATGAAACTGTTCGACAGGAAATGCCCGGTGCCGACGACGATCACGCGTTGCTCACGGTCGCCGACCGTGCGCTCGAAGGCGGTGGCGATATTGACCGGGCCCTGAAAATCGCGGGACTTGTCGAAGGTCGACTTGGCGTCGAGTTTGCCGGTTTCCACCCAGCCGCGCGGCGCGACGTCGATCAGCGGCGTGACGCGCCAGCCGGCGCCGTCATCGGCGCCGATCTGCCGGGCATGAGGGAACAGGGTGTTGTACTGCAGTGTGCCGACCACCACGTGCCGCGCGTAATTCGCGGCGACGGCAAACACCGGCGGACCGCTGCGCGGTGCCAGTGCCGGATCGATGACGGTGCCCGGCGTCAGTACCAGCCCGAGTTTTTCGGCGAGCGGCTGCAGCCCGCGCAGCGGCTCGGTGTCGATCAGCCACAGCAGGTTGCCGCCGCGGTCAGTGTAGTTCAGCAGTTTTTCCACTTCGGCCGGCTGCAGGTCGACCTGCGGCTGGGTGATCACCAGCAGCGCTGCGTTGGCCGGAACTTCCTGCGCGAGTCCGAGATTGATGCCGCTGATGCTGAAGCCTTTTTCGCGCAACTGCTGGCCGAAACTGCCGAGGTCGTGGTTGGCAGGGCCGTCGAGTTTGCGCTCGCCGTGGCCGTCCAGCCACAACACGAGGCTGTTGGCGCCGCGCAGCAGGCGCACCAGCGCATTGGCAAAATTCTGTTCATTGAATTCGTTGAGCGGAATCTGTTCAGTGCGCCGCTGGTATTCGATGACCATGGTGCTGGGCGCGCGCAGGCCGGCTTCCGCCGCCAGCTTGGGCTGTTCGCGCGGATCGATCAGCTGCAATTCGAGGTCGCGCTTGGCGCGCTGGTAGGTGCGCACCCGCTCTTCGATCAGTTTGTGGATGTTGGCGCCGCTCGCATCCTGGCGCACCGCATAGGCGGTGACGCGCAGCGGACCCTGCATCTGCTGCAGCGCGCCGATGGTGGCTGCCGACAGCGAATTGCGCGCGCTGCGCGTGACATCTTTTTCCATGCGGTATTCATGGGCGACCCAGGCGAGCAGCGCGACCAGCAGCGCCAGCAGCACCACGAATATTCCGCTCTGCACGATGAGCTGCCAGCGCAGGCTGCCGGTGATCCGCAAGGCTCTACCCCCGCAGGCGCCGGCCGTCGAGGCGGCGGATGGCGAGTATCAGGAAGGCTGCTGTCAGCAGCAGCGGACAGACGATGGCATAACTGTCGATGATGCCCCGGCCCAGCGGTTCGAAATTTTTCAGCGGGGAGAACACCTGCGCAAATGCCGCCGGCACCTGCCAGCCGCGGGCACGCAGGCTGTCGCCGGCGGTCTCGCCCATGAACAGCATCGCCAGCAGCATGCCGAAGCCGAGCAGTGCTGCGGCCATTGGTTGCGCAGTCAGGCTGGAGGCATACAGGCCGACCGCGGTGAAACTGGCGGCGAGCAGCAGCAGCGCCAGCGTCAGTCCGGCGAGCAGGCCGAAGTCGAGACGGGTGCCGGTCGCGAGCAGCAGCGGCATCGCCAGCACCAGCACAATGATGATCAGCAGGAAAATCATCAGTCCGGTGAATTTGCCGAGGATGATTTCCGTCATCGACACCGGCGCCGACAACAGCAGCGTCAGCGTCTGGTTGCGGCGCTCCTCGGCGATCATGCGCATCGCCAGCAGTGGCACCGCGAACAGCAGCATAGCCGCGGCGGTGGCGTAGGTCGGTGCGGCAACCAGTTCGGTAATGCCCGGCGGACTGGCCATTTGCGCCAGTTGCGACTGGACCTGCATGAAATCGTCGAGGCGTTTCAGGAAGCCGTAACCGAGCACGACCTGCACCACGGTGAGCACCAGCCATGCCAGGGGTGAGGTGAACAGGGTACGCAACTCCTTGCCGGCGATGGTGAAAATCATGACGGGCCCACCTGCCGGGTCAGTTGCACGAACACCTCTTCGAGGCTGCTTTGCGCCGGTGTGAGCTGGTAGAGCCCCCAGTCACCGGCGCTGGCGGCGCTGACCAGCGTTTCCGACGGATCGCTGTCGGGCGCGAACTGGATCTGGAAGCGGCCCTCGCCTGCGGCTGCCACGCCGGCGACACCGGCGACTGCACGCAGCGCGGCGATATCGGGCGGGCGGTGCAGGCTGACGGTGACGGTGCGGCCGCGCTGGAAATCGCGCAGGCCGGCGATGGTGTTGCTGAACACCACTTCACCGTGATGCATGATCTGCACCCGATCGCAGACCGCTTCAACTTCCGGCAGGATGTGTGTGGACAGGATCACGCTGTGCTTGCCGCCGAGTTCGCGGATCAGTGCACGGATCTCGAGGATCTGGTTGGGGTCGAGGCCGACCGTGGGTTCATCGAGGATGATGACGTCGGGTTCGTGCACGATCGCCTGGGCAATGCCGACGCGCTGCTGGTAACCCTTGGACAGGGTGCCGATCAGTTTGCGGCCGACGTCGGCGAGGCCGCAACGCGCCATCGCGGCGGTGACCGCAGCCGCGCGCTGTGCCTTGGGTACGCGATGCAGCCGGGCAGCCAGGTCGAGATATTCCCGCACGTTCAATTCCCGGTACAGCGGTGGGGTTTCCGGCAGATAACCGATGCGCGCCTTGGCCGGTACCGGTTTTTCCAGCAAATCAATGTCACAAATGCGGATTTCTCCGGCACTCGGCGCCAGATTGCCTGTCAACATCTGCATGGTGGTGGTTTTCCCGGCGCCGTTGGGGCCGAGCAGTCCGAGCACTTCGCCGCGGCGCACGTCCAGATCAACGGCTTTGACGGCGACATGCGTGCCGAAGCGGCGGGATAGACCCCTGGCGCAGATGGTTAAAGTGGGGTCGGTGGGAATCATCAACGGCTGGCGCAAGTTGCCTTGTGGTAAGCATCGAATATACCTAATATGTGTCTCATTATGAAGGCGTTTGCGCAATGCGCATCCGGAATCCCGTCCTGCTGCTGCGCCAGCTACACAATCATCCGATGAATCTGACCAGAACCCTAGCGCTTACTGCCTGCCTTGCCCTGCCTGCCTGTGCGCAGCCTCCGGCAAAAACCGAAGCGGCGCCGCCTGTCGTCGCTGCCCAGCCGCTGCCGAAAGTGGTGACGCAGTTGCCTGCGCCGCGGGCCATACCTCTGCCCAACGTCGAGCTGAGCGAAGCCATCCTGTTCAGGATCACGCTGGCCGAGATCGCGCTTCAGCGCGGCCAGCCGCATGTGGCGGTGCCGGCGTTCCTCGAAGTCGCGCGCGAGACCAAAGATCCGCGGATCGCGCGCCGCGCCGCCGAGGTCGCATGGAACGCGCGCTTCCTGCCCGCCGCACTGGAGGCGGCGACCTTGTGGCTGCAGGCTGATCCTGAATCGGCGCGGGCGCGGCAGACGCTGATCGCGCTGCTGGTCAACCAGTCGCGGCTGGACGACGCAGTGCCCCATCTCGAAAAATGGCTGGCCGGTGATCGCGAAAATGTCGGACAGAATTTTCTGCAGATATCGACGCTGGTGGCGGGCCATCCGGACAAGCCGGCGATACTGCGCCTGCTGCGCACCCTGGCGGCAAAATATCCGCAGGTGCCGGAAGCCAGCCTCGCGGTGGCCCAGGCGGCATGGAACGCCAATGAGCAGCAGGCTGCGCTCGACGCCGCCCGTCAGGCGCTCAAACTCAGGCCGGGCTGGGAACTCGCCGCGCTGTTCCAGGCGCAGGCACTGCAGCGCAGTTCGGCGGACGAGGCGATCATTTTTTTGGGCGGTTTCGTCAATGCCAATCCGAATGCACGCGATGCGCGGCTGAACTACGCCCGCATGCTGGTCACTGCGCGGCGGTTTCCCGAGGCGCGCAAACAGCTTGAAGTGCTGCTCGGTGAAGCGCCGAACAACCCCGAGATCACCATGGCGGTGGCGACGCTGTCGATGCAGGCCAGGGATTATGTGGCTGCCGAAGCGCAATTGCGGCGCGCGCTGGACATCGGCCACAAGGATCCGGACACGGTGCGGATGTACCTGGGACAGGTCAACGAGGAGCTGAAGCGCGATGACGAGGCGCTGAAGTGGTATGCCAGCGTTACGCACGGCGCGCAGTTTGTTGCTGCGCAGGCCCGTTATGCCGGCGTGCTGGCGAAGCAGGGCAAGCTGCCCGAAGCGCGCCGTCACCTGCAGGCCGTCGAGGCCGCTGACGCGCAGCAGCGCACCCAGCTCACACTGGCCGAGGCCGGTCTGTTGCGTGACGCCAATGCTCACCAGGAAGCATTTGATTTTCTCGGGGCCGCGGTCGCGCGTGCGCCGGATTCACCGGATCTGCTGTATGACCACGCGATGGCGGCGGAGAAAGTCAATCGCATCGACGTGCTCGAAGCCAATCTGCGCAAGGTCATCGCGATGCGGCCGACCCATGCGCACGCCTACAACGCACTCGGTTACACGCTCGCCGATCGCAACCAGCGTTTGCCTGAAGCCCTTGAACTGATCGAGACCGCGCATAAACTCGCACCCGAAGACCCGTTTATCCTCGACAGCCTGGGCTGGGTGCTGCATCGGCACGGCCGCAATGAAGAGGCCCTGGGTTATCTGCAGCGTTCATTCGAGTTGCGGCCTGATGGTGAAATTGCCGCCCATCTCGGCGAGGTGTTGTGGCTGCTCGGGCGGCAGGCGGAGGCGCGGAAACTGTGGACGGATGCCCTGCGCAATCATCCCAAAAACGAAGTGTTACAAAGCACCGTCAAGCGCCTCGACCCCGTCGTTCTGCAATCGGCCCAATGAATTTTCGTGTCGCCCGGCTGCTGGCGGCGGGTGCCGCAGCGTTGCTGTGCGCCGGCTGTGTGATGTTTGCCCCGGGGACGAATGTTCCGGCAGCGGAACCTTTTGACATCCTCGGACGTGTGTTGGCCAGCAGTGAAGGCCGTGCGTTTTCCGCCAATTTCCGCTGGCGCCATGGCGCAGCTGACAACGAGATCTGGTTGATGTCACCGGTCGGGCAGACGCTGGCCTACATCACCGCTGACGCGGGCGGCGCAACCCTCACCACTGCCGATCAGCAGGAATACCGTGCGTTGTCGGTCGAGAGTTTGACGCGCCAGGCGCTGGGCTGGCCGCTGCCCCTCGCCCAGTTGCAGCACTGGATTCGTGGCGGGACCGTGCCGGGCAGCGCGACCGCGGCCGTCACCCGCGATGCGCGCGGCAGCTTGTCCTTGCTGGAGCAGGAGGGCTGGCAGATTCGTTATGTTTATCCTGAAACCGGGAGCAGCCTGCCGCGGCAACTGGAGTTGACGCAGGGCGGCCAGCGCATTCGCATGGTCATTGACGAATGGCGGCAGCAGGACGGCGGGTGATGCGGCGATGAATGATTGGCCAGTGCTGAACATGGCCGGTTTTCCCGCGCCGGCAAAACTCAACCTGATGCTGCGCGTGACCGGCCGCCGTGCCGACGGTTACCACCTGCTGCAGACCGTGTTCCGCTTTATTGATTATGGCGACACCGTGTGGTTGCGGGTGCGCCGTGACGGAGTCATTGTCCGCGTCCGGCCGTTGCCGGGTGTGGCCGAAACAGATGACCTGTCCCTGCGTGCGGCGCGTGCGCTGCAGGCGGCGACCGGCACGACGCTGGGGGCGGATATTGCCGTCGACAAACGCCTGCCCTTCGGCGGCGGGCTGGGCGGCGCCAGCTCCGATGCTGCGACTACGCTGCTGGCGCTGAACCATCTGTGGGGTACCGGACTGTCGCGCAAGCGTTTGCAGGATCTGGCACTGCCGCTGGGCGCCGATGTGCCGGTGTTCATCTACGGCCAGACGGCCCTGGCCGGGGGTGTGGGCGAGGTCCTGGCGCCGTTGCCGGTGGCGCCGGCATGGTATCTGGTGCTGGTGCCGCCGGTGGCGGTGGCCACAGCGGGGATTTTCCAGCATCCGGAATTGAAACGGGACTCGGAACCGATTAAAATACAAGGCTTTTCCGTGCCGGCAGGGAATGATCTCGAGCCCCTGGTTTGCAGACTGTACCCGGAGGTCGCCACGCATCTCGCATGGCTGGCCACGGTCGGCGGGGCGCAGATGACCGGATCCGGAGCTTGCGTGTTTGCGGCGTTTGCGGACGAGTCGGGGGCGCAGCGGGCGCTGGCTGCATGTCCGGCCGGCATGTTTGGGTTTGTGGCGCGCGGGCTGGATCAGCATCCCTTGTATGGGCTGGCGGAGTTGATCGAAGACTGAGTTGAAGAATGACTGAGCGACTGATGCCGGAGGCGGCGTCGGGCGTGGCAGGGCAAGGGTTCGGTTGGGGAGTCGCCAAGTTGGTTAAGGCACTGGATTTTGATTCCAGCATGCGAAGGTTCGAATCCTTCCTCCCCAGCCACTTGGTTGTAGCGGCAGGTTTGGTAAGCAGGGTTTGCGGCGGGCATTATCCAGGGGGTGTGTGGTGGCGCTAGACAGGCTGATGGTGTTTACCGGTAACGCCAATCCGCGGCTCGCGGAGGCGGTGGTCAGCCATCTCGACATCCACATCGGACGTGCCAAGGTCGGGCGGTTCAGCGACGGCGAGGTGATGGTGGAAATCCTCGAGAACGTCCGCGGCAAGGATGTGTTCATCCTGCAGTCGATCTGCGCACCGACCAACGACACGCTGATGGAACTGCTGGTGATGGTGGATGCGCTGAAGCGGGCTTCGGCCGGGCGTGTCACCGCGGCGATTCCGTACATGGGTTATGCGCGGCAGGACCGGCGGCCGAATTCGGCACGGGTGCCGATTACCGCCAAGGTGGTGGCGAACATGATGAGCAGCGTGGGTGTGGACCGCGTGCTGACCATGGATCTGCACTCGGAACAGATCCAGGGATTTTTCGATATTCCGGTGGACAATATTTATTCCGGGCCGATCATGCTCGGTGACATCTGGAAACACGATTACCAGCAGCTGGTCGTGGTGTCGCCGGACGTCGGCGGTGTGGTGCGGGCGCGGGCAATGGCGAAACGGCTGGAAGCCGACCTGGCGATCATCGACAAACGCCGGCCGCGGCCCAATGTCGCGACGGTGATGAACATCATCGGCGAGATCGAGGGACGGACCTGCGTCATCGTTGATGACATGGTGGATACGGCGAACACGCTGTGCGAGGCTGCCAGTGCGCTGAAAAAGCATGGCGCCGAGAAGGTGCTGGCGTATTGCACGCACGCGGTGCTGTCGGGTTCGGCGGTGGAACGCATTACCGCGTCGGCGCTCGACGAAATCGTCGTCACCGATACGATTCCGCTGACTGAAGCGGCGCGCAAGTGCGCGAAGATTCGTGTGCTGACGGTGTCCGGGCTGATGGCGGAAACGATGCGTCGCATCAGCGCCGAGGATTCGGTGAGTTCTCTATTCGTCGAATAGGTATTCGCGGCCAAAGTGCTCGGGCGCACCTGAATAAGTAGGACGGCGCCATAAGTTGAACGGCGCCCAAGATGTTCGGGCGCACCTGAAGCCCCGTGCTGAATATGTTTGTGCGTATGGGAAAAGGTTTTGTGGAGGCTGGAAATCATCCCGGCTTCTTTTTAACGCGGGAATACTGGTCGCGGATTCCCGCAATTACTGGAGAGTGAGATGAAAATCGAAGTTACCGCGTTTCCGCGTACGAAAGAGGGCAAAGGTGCGAGCCGCCGCCTGCGTACGACGGGTCGCGTCCCCGGCGTGATTTATGGCGCCGGCAAGGACGCGCAAAGTGTAGAGTTTGACCACAAGGCGCTGTTGCGCCACCTGAAGCTGGAAGCCTTTCATTCGTCGATTCTCGACATGACGCTGGAAGGCGACAAGGGTCGCGTATTGCTGCGCGACTTCCAGATGCATCCGTTCAAGGAACAGGTGCAGCACGTTGACTTCCAGCGCGTCGACCCGAAGAAAAAAATCCACATGGCGGTGCCGCTGCACTTCATGAATGCCGAGATTTCGCCCGGCGTGAAGGTCGGCAAGGGCGTGGCGCAGCACATTCTCAATGAGCTCGAAATCCAGTGTCTGCCGGATGATCTGCCGGAATACATTGAGGTCGATCTGAAAGACCTGGAACTCGGCCATTCGATGCACGTGTCGGATCTGGTGCTGCCCAAGGGTGTCGAACCTTTGCCCAAGGTGAAAGCCGACAATGCATCGGTAGCCACAGTGCAGGTGCCGAAGGAGGTCGCGGTTGAGGAAGTGGCCGCGCCGGTTACCGAAATTACGGCTCAGACGCCGGAAGCTGCAGCAGCTGCCGCGGCCGCTGGTGGCGACAAGAAAGACGACAAGAAACCTGCCGAGAAGAAGTAAGCATGCGACGCACTGGCCGCTTGCGGCTGCTGCGATCGAACGGCGCCCGCCAGAGCTCTTTATGCTGGCGGGCGTTTTTATTAAAAATATAATAAAAACAACGGGTTAATGTATTATCCGGGTGGCGATGTCGAGTGCGGAACACAGCACGGAAATAAAGCACGGGAATAAAGCACGGGAATAAAGTGCGGGAATAAAGTGCGGGAATAAAACAGACATCATGAAACTGGTCGTCGGATTGGGAAATCCGGGAAAAAAATACACAGCCACGCGGCATAACGCGGGCTTCTGGTGGATCGATGCGCTGGCGCGGTCGGTCGGGGCCGAGTGTCGCCTCGAGGCGCGTTTCCATGGTGAAGTCGCGAAAATCCCCGGCGCCACCGGCGGTGTTACGGGCGACATCTGGTTATTGAAACCGGCGACTTACATGAACGAATCGGGCCGCGCTGTCGGCGCGCTCGCGGATTTTTTCAAGATTGAAGCAGCGGACATCCTGATCGTGCACGACGAACTCGATCTCGCACCGGGCGTGGTCAAACTGAAATTCGGCGGCAGCGCATCCGGCAACGGCGTGCGCAGCGTGGCGGCCCGCCTGGGCAGCAAGGATTTCTGGCGCCTGCGCATCGGTATCGGGCATCCGCGCGAACTGGCGGCAAGCGAGCAGGAAGTGGTCGATTACGTGCTGCATGCGCCGCGCGCCGAGGAGCACCGCGCGATCGATGACGCGATGGCCCGCGCGCAGGAGGTATGGCCGCTGATGGCTGCAAACGACATGCAGGCGGCAATGTTGCGCCTGCATACCAAACCTGCGGACGGCGCGGAATGATCACCGGAAACTCCGCTGTTCACCACGCTGTTTATCACGTTTTTTTCTATTTTCTTTTTACGGTTCACACATCATGGCATTGAAATGCGGCATCGTCGGCCTGCCCAACGTCGGCAAATCCACCCTGTTCAACGCGCTGACCAAGGCCGGCATCGCGGCGGAGAACTATCCGTTCTGCACCATCGAGCCGAACGTTGGCATTGTTGCGGTGCCGGATCCGCGGCTGGACACGCTGGCTGCCATGCAGAAACCGGAAAAGGTACTGCCGGCGACCGTGGAGTTCGTCGACATCGCCGGTCTGGTGGCGGGCGCATCCAAGGGCGAGGGGCTCGGCAACCAGTTCCTCGCCAACATCCGCGAAACCGATGCCATCACGCATGTCGTGCGCTGCTTTGTAGACGAAAACGTGATTCACGTTGCCGGCCGCATCAATCCGCTGGACGACATTGAAATCATCAACACCGAACTGGCGCTGGCCGATCTGACGGCCGTCGAACGCCAGCTTGCAAAATCCGTGAAACTGGCCAAGTCCGGCACCGACAAGGAAGCGACACGCATGGTGGCGGTGCTGGAAAAATGCCAGGCGACGCTCAATGAAGCGCGGCCGGTGCGGGCACTCGATCTGTCGGTTGAGGAACAGGCGACGCTCAAGCCGCTGTGCCTGATCACCGCCAAGCCAGCGATGTATGTGGCAAATGTGCGCGAAGGCGGTTTCGAGGGTAATGCGCATCTGGATGCGGTGGTCGCGCTGGCAGCGCGGGAAAAGGCGCCGGTGGTGGCGGTTTGCGCCGCGATCGAGGCGGAGATCGGCGACATGAGCGATGAAGACAAGGCGATTTTTCTCGCCGACATGGGCATGCAGGAGCCCGGACTCAACCGGGTGATCAGCGCCGGCTACACGCTGCTCGGGCTGCAGACCTATTTCACCGTCGGGCCGAAAGAAGTGCGCGCCTGGACCATTCACAAGGGTGACACTGCACCGCAGGCAGCGGGGGCGATCCACACTGATTTTGAAAAGGGCTTCATCCGCGCCGAAGTGATTGCTTACAACGATTACATTGCCGCCAAGGGCGAGCAGGGTGCGAAGGAAGCCGGGAAAATGCGCCTCGAAGGCAAGGACTACATCGTCAGGGACGGTGATGTGATGCATTTCCGTTTCAATGTCTGAGCAAAATAGCGGACTTCGCCGGCATTGTCTGGAAGCCACTGGAAACATAACTACAAGTAAATCAATACGTTTTTGTTCCATAGAGCCTTGAACCGGTTCGGTGCAATCCGGTTCAAAAGCGGGTATGTTTTCGGATATGCCCCGTCAAAACCCGCCCAAAAAAAGCGGGTACGGCGGCAGTGCCGGAGATCCGCACCATGCTGACCGATGCCCAGTGCCGTACCGCCAAGCTGCGACCGGAGCCCTACAAGCTGCCGGACGGCAACGGGCTGTACCTCGAAATCAAACGCCAGCGGCGTGAAGGCCTGGCGTTACCGCTTCAAGCTCGCGCGTCAGGGTGCGATCAGGGAAAGCATGTTCGCCATTGGCGACTATGCGGCCGCGCCCCAAGGCGAAACCCCTGAAGCAGCGAACGCCCGGCGCAACGGCGGGCGCTTCACCCTGGCCGAAGCGCGCGAGGAACGCGCGAAGGCGCGCGCGCTGGTCAAGCAGGGCATCAACCCGTCCCACCTCGCCAACTGGACCGCATCAAGCGCGGACAGGAAGGCGCAACCACCTTCGGGGCCGTGGCCCGTGAATGGCTCGCCTTGAAGGATTGGGAAGCGGTGACCAAGGCCCGGCGGCTGGATATGCTGGAGCGTGTGGTGTTCGCGAAGATCGGCGCGCTGCCGGTGAAGCAAATAACGCCGGCGCATGTGCTGGATGTGCTGACCACGGCCGCGAAGAAGAACGGACTGACCGTGGCCGCGGAAGCCAAGCGCACCATGTCCGGCGTGTTCGACCTCGCCGTGTCCACGCTGCGTGCTGACAGCGATCCTGTCTACCCGGTGCGCAGGGCACTTCCCGCAAACAAGACCCAGCACAAGCGCGCGCTTGACGCCGTAGAAATCGGGCAACTGCTGCGCGACGTTTCGGAACACGGTGGCCGGCATGAAACCAGCGCGGCGTTTCGCCTGATGTGGCTGACGCTTTGCCGCCCCAGCGAGGCGGCCGAGGCCCAGTGGACGGAATTCGATCTCGATGCGGCGCTCTGGCGGATTCCTGCCGAGCGCATGAAAAAACGCAAGGAACACGTCACACCGCTGCCCGAGCAAGCGGTGGCGATGCTGCGGGCGCTGCACGGCATCACCGGCCGTCATGCCCATGTGTTTCCAGGGCGCGATGACCGCGCCAAGCCCATGGCCGTGGCCTCCTTCCGGCAAGCCCTGAACGTGCTGGGCTGGGGCGGCAAGTACAGCCCCCATGCCACGCGCACCACGGGCAGCACGTGCCTCAACGAAATGGGCTACCCGGCCGACTGGATCGAGCGTCAACTGGCCCACGTTGAACCCAACGCGGTGCGGCGCACCTACAACCACGCCGAACACCTTGCAGACCGCGCCAAAATGATGCAGCAATGGGCGGACATGCTCGACACATGGCAAAAGGGCGATGACAAGGTGACGCCGATCAAGCACAAAGCCGCTGCCTGACCCGCATACACTGCCGCCGCATCCGGCCGGACTTCATCGCGTGCAGTTCATTTCTCTTTTGCTTCTGTTCACCTCCTGTTGCTCGTAATTCTTGTTCGTTCCAATTCCGCGTTCCTGCTGGTGTGTGCTGCCTGTCCGGTCAGTGTTTCTGTCCGTCTCGCCTGCCACGCAGGACGAGATCTATAAGGGACTCGGGACACCACTCCCGATTTGTGCAGAGCCTTCTGTTGCCTGCCACGGCTGCACCCGTTCTTGGCGTCGATGGCGCGTTCCTGTTGGAAGCCGGCCCATCGAGATGAACCATTGACCCAGGGCTCGGAGGGGCGCCTCTGCGGCGCGGCATTGCACGGAGCCTGCGGGGAGCAGGCACGAGGACGGACTGCGTTGCGCAATCCACGATGACGACGGGTCAGGGAGCCCGTCACTGAGGGGTATCACTTGCGCCAGCCACCGTTAAGTCCTTGTCGGCTGAGGCATTGCGCGCATCGTCATTACCGGCATGCCTGTAGTGACGATGCGACTGGCGCAGGCGTTTAGCGCAGCGTAAGGAGAGAACCCTGGCGCAGCGCACCCGGCGGAACTTTCCCGGGCGGGCGCATGTAACTTACATTTATCTCCAGCCTCGCGGCTGCCGGCTCTCAGGAGATCAGGCCGGCTTCGGACGCTCTTGCGAGT